>Ga0134090_1000085_pt1 | contig 98477 bp, 91 predicted proteins | sample 1_4taG_FD_94453 | JGI IMG/M metagenome (GOLD analysis project Ga0134090, IMG submission 94453) | Switchgrass degrading microbial communities from high solid loading bioreactors in New Hampshire, USA - 1_4_20_6_A1 metaG | ecosystem: Engineered > Bioreactor > Semi-continuous > Anaerobic >...
ATTGCTTATGAATTCTGCCTTCCAGCGGCTTAGCTGATTCGGATGTATTTCATATTCGGCAGCAATCTCATTCAGCGTTTTTTCTTCCCTTAAGACCTCAATCACTGTTTTTGCTTTTTCTTCCGGTGTAAAATTTCTTCTCTTTTCCATAGTTCCATACTAACTTATTTTGGCCGTTTTGTCTGTCTTAATTTCTGGTATCATTATACAGCATCATCAAGACTCTATTTCCAAGGGCACAGATCGTCGCTGACAAATACCATGTTGTCAGGCAAGTAGCCTGGGCCTTTGAAAACGTCAGAAAAGCTGAACAGAAGAAGTTCCATGAACAGCGCAGGAAGTACTTTAAAAGGAGCCGAAAACTGCTTTTAAAACGGCCTGAAAACCTAACACCAACCGAGGTTGACCAAGTGGAATCCATGTTGAGAATTTCTGAGCGCTTAAGGCAGGCTTATGTTCTAAAGAATGAATTCTACAAGGTAATGGACTCAAAGAACAGTTATGAGGCAAAACAACGCCTGGCTAGATGGAACATGCTGTTTTACGGATACAATCTTCCTGAATTTTACGACTGTTTCAGGGCTTTTAACAATTGGCAGAAAGAAATTCTAAATTCCTTCGATGTGCCATATACCAATGGTTATACCGAAGGTGTCAATAACAAGATTAAAGTTATTAAGCGAAATGTATACGGGGTAAGAAATTTCGAAAGGTTTAGGAACCGGATACTGCATGCTATGGCGTAAAGCTGTACATAAGAAAGGCAGATGATCTTACTTGATCATCTGCCAATCATCCATAGGTTACTTCATTTTACTTGGCTCAACCCCAGCATTTTTCGTAGAGTTTTAGAAAGAGCGGGAAACCCGCTCTTTTTATAAGCAATATTTTAAAGACCTATCAAATTAAGATTAAGCCCTGTCAACGCTGTTCATGTGAACGATGAGGTCAATCAGCTTGTTGGAATAACCCCACTCGTTGTCATACCAGGATACCAGCTTGACGAAGTTGGGATTCAGGGAGATACCAGCCTTCGCATCGAAAATAGAGGTGCGAGGATCGCTGATGAAGTCAGAGGATACAACATCGTCTTCGGTGTATCCGAGGATGCCCTTCAGTTCGCCCTCAGAAGCCTTCTTCACGGCTGCACAGATTTCCTCGTAGGTAGCGGCTTTCTCAAGGCGGCAGGTGAGGTCAACAACGGATACGTCCAGGGTAGGAACGCGGAATGCCATACCGGTCAGCTTGCCGTTGAGTTCGGGAATAACCTTGCCAACGGCCTTGGCAGCACCGGTGGAGGAAGGAATGATATTGTATGTCGCGGCACGTCCGCCTCTCCAGTCCTTCTTGGAAGGACCGTCAACGGTCTTCTGGGTAGCTGTTACGGAATGCACTGTGGTCATCAGACCTTCAATAATGCCGAAGTTCTCATGGATAACCTTGGCCAGAGGAGCCAGACAGTTGGTAGTACAGGAAGCGTTGGAAACGATGTCCATGTCCTTGGTATAGGTCTTGTGGTTAACACCCATAACGAACATTGGAGCATCCTTGGAAGGAGCAGAGATAACAACCTTCTTGGCACCGGCCTTCAGATGACCGCTGGCCTTATCGGTGGTTGTAAACACACCGGTGGATTCGATAACGTATTCAGCACCGCATTCCTTCCACGGAATCTCAGCGGGATCCATGCAAGCATATACATTGATGGCATTACCGTTAACAACCAGCTTGCCATCCTTAACCTCGATGGTTCCGTTGAACTTGCCATGAATGGTGTCATACTGAAGCATATACTTCATGTATTCCAGGTCGATAAAGGGGTCATTGATTCCGACTACTTGTACGTTGGGGTTGTTGCAGGCAGCCCTGAATGCCAGGCGGCCGATTCTACCAAACCCGTTGATACCAATTTTAATTGCCATGGTTCGTACCTCCTAAACTTAAATATAATATATTGTTAACATAATCACAAAGACCACTAAGTATTATATGTCAAAGTGGTTAACATTTCAAGTGCCGATTATTCTAGGATTTGCACAAATCATTGGTCTCGCGGTTCACCTTATTGGGCAACATGACTTACCGCAGCGCAGAAACATATAACGAGGCGCCGTCAGCCGTTTTTCGGATATCCCTGAGTATTCTGCTCCGGCAATTCAGTCCTTATCCCGACAAGATGAACCATTTTGAAAAAGCAAGCCTCTCGGCGTCAGGACAAACGCTGTCTCATGCTTTCATAGAGGATCATGGACGCCGCCGAAGCCGCATTGAAAGATTCGGCCTTACCCGGCATGGGGATCATGGCGCGTATGTCCACGCTGTCCAGCATCTTCTGTGAAAGGCCATTCCCTTCATTGCCGATGACCACAGCAATGTTATCGGCCAGCGGCAGATCCCATACGACCGCCGAATCCCTTGGATGGGCGGCAACAATCCGGATACCCCTCCTTTTCAGGCTGTTGATGGTATCGAAGATATCCGCGCAGGAAAAAATGGGGATATGGAAAAGGGAACCCATGGCAGCCCGTATGACCTTAGGATTATGCGGATCCGCGCATCCGGCAGAAAGAAGGACGCCATCAAACCCACACGCATCGGCTGTTCTTATGATGGTTCCCACATTGCCCGGATCCTGAAGCTGCTCCAGGATGACATACTTCGAGCCTTCGGCAACAACGGATCGATCTTCATGATCCATCAGCGGGGCAACGGCCAATATGCCCTGTGGCGTTCCGGTGGTGGACACACGCTCAAACAGATCATCGGGAACCAGGTATACCGGGATGTCTTCCAGCCCGGATACCATGGACTCAAACCGCGAGTATACGCTGTCCGCCACAAGAAAATAGCGGATGGGAACCCTGTACTGCAAGGCCTCATCCACCAGTTTCAGGCCCTCTATGATAAAGGCATCCCACTTCGTCCGCCCCTTCTTATCCGCCAAATCGCGCAACTGCTTGATGACATTGTTCGATGCTGAAGTAATTCTTGTTATCCTTGCGTCCATCTCTTCACCGCTTTTCCGACAAGCGTGTCTTTCAGCCATAGTAAAAGTCCCTCAACACTTTGTTTGAGGGACCACTTGCATGCTTATGCAGATTTTACTTTAGCAACAAGCTGGGCAAATCCTTCGGCATCATTGACGGCCATGTCGGCCAAAACTTTCCTGTTAAGGGTGATGCCGGCCTTCTTCAGGCCATTCATGAACTTGCTGTAGGACATGCCGTTGAGCCTTGCAGCGGCATTGATACGTGTAATCCACAGTCTCCGGAAATCGCGCTTCCGCTGCTTTCTATCCCTGTAAGCATAACTCAGGGACTTCATAACAGCCTGGTTGGCTATTCTGTACAGCTTGCTCTTCGCACCGAAATAGCCCTTCGCAAGCTTCAGGATTTTCTTATGTCTTGCGCGAGTGCGCAGTGCTCCTTTAACTCGTGACATCGTTCACACCTCTTTCCCTTTATTATGCGTACGGCAGCAATTGCTTGATGGTTGCCACATTTGCATCGGAAGCTATTGCCCCTTTGCGAAGATTTCTCTTACGCTTGGTGGTTTTCTTTGTGAGAATATGATTCTTGTAGGCATGGGTTCTCTTGACCTTACCTGAACCGGTGATCTTGAATCGCTTCTTCGAAGCCTTGTGCGTCTTAAGCTTAGGCATGTTGTTAAAACCTCCTTTTGAGTACTACTTCTTATGTGGAACCAAAACCATAGATAATGTTCTGCCATCCATTACCGGCGGTCTTTCAACTTTTCCGTATTCCTTGACGGTGTCCGCAAACCTCCTGAGCACTTCGTGCCCCAGATCGGCGTAGGCGATTTCACGGCCTCTGAATCGAATCGAAACCTTCACCTTGTCTCCATCCTCAAGAAAACGCATGGCATTTTTGGCCTTAAAATTGAAATCATGCTCCTCAATCTTGGCAGAAAGCCGAATTTCCTTCACTTCGATGATGGTTTGCTTTTTCTTGGCTTCCTTGTCCTTCTTGTTGCGTTCGTACAAGTACTTCCCATAGTCCATTATCTTGCAGACTGGCGGGTTTGCATTGGGCGAAATTTTGACCAGATCCAATTCCCTTTCGTTCGCTTTCATCTGGGCTTCTTTTGCCGACATGATTCCAAGCATGGAACCATCTACGTCAATCACCCGTACTTCCTTGTCACGAATCGCCGAATTGATCTGAATCTGATTTTTGTTTATAAAGAACACCTCCGAAATACAGAAAATAGACCTTATGTTTACACACTTTATATTAAAAATAAAACAGGTAAAGCTTTCTTCACCTGTTTATGCCAATGCATGCAACACTATGACCCGTAGGTCATATGTTTTACGCTATTGACCCGCCGACATCCGTCAACAAGGTGAGAAGCTTCGCTTCTGCTTGATTGCTTTATTAATATACATCACCAGCCGGCGGGTTGTCAAGCGGAAAATCCTTAATACACAGGAATGAGTCCCCTGTTTGTACCGGTTATGCATTCGGAACCATCGGCAGTGACGACAAATGTGTTTTCGATACCCACCATGCCAATGCCCGCAATTCCCTTTTTGGGTTCCAGGGCAAATGCCATCCCTTCCCGGATCGGCTCGTCGAATCCCCGGGCGATGACAGGCAGTTCATCAATCACCAGTCCGATGCCATGGCCGAGGAACTTCACGGTCCTGCTCCCAAAACCCATGAAGTTCTCCAGAAACTCGGGCTCCAGTTCCGACATGATCTCATTGTAAATCATGGAGGGTATGGCACCGGGTTTCAGAAGGGATGCAATCCTGTCCTGGATAGCCACGCACCTTTCATGGATTTCAATGGCGTAGTCCGGAAGTTTTTGGCCAAACATATAGGTCATGGTCTTGTCGGTGTGGTATCCGTCCACTCCGAAACCGATATCTACAAATACGAGATCGCCCTTCTTAAGCCGCCTTTCCCTGCTTCCCAATGCCGGCACGGCCGGGCTGAGCCCGATATGTCCCCCGGGACCGTTGAAATAGGAGGGATAGATGGAACTGTCCCCAAACCCTATCTGGCCGAGGATCATTTCGGTATCAAACATGCCAAATCGGGTTACCCCATGAAAACCTTCTTCCATCATGATATTAAACAGGACAGCCGAAAGCTCGGCCTCGCTCATCCCCTCTCTCAGCACCTGGGGAACCCTGTCTTCAAGGAACCTTTTGTGGGCTTGTCCCGAACGGCGCATACAAGATAGTTCATATGGGCTTTTCACTGCGCGTATGGCCATGATCTCAGCATCAAGGGGCAGGCAGGCCGTAAAGCCGAAATACTTCTGCATCCTCTGGTACATGGCCAGCGGGACTTTCTCGGTTTCCATATGAACAGGACACGGAAAACTGCCCATAGCCTGGGCCGCATCCCTATAACTCTGCATGGGGCGTATGCAAGGAAAGAGAGACTCATCCAATGCCCTCTCGTAGCTTCGACGGACCCACAGCACGGCCTCCCCATCCCTGGGAATGGCCAGAAAACCGTCCTGCATGGTGCCGGTAAAATAGTACATGTTCACTTTGGTGACAAAGATGGCCAGGCGCCACTCGGGATGTCTCTCGTCCATGATACGCCGGAAGCGGAGCATCCGGCTGTTCAATTCTTCAGCAGGCACTTTTTTGATATTTTTCAATTCCCACGCTGGCAAGGTTCCAAATTCCCTCCCGAATAAAGGTTAAGCCTATTCTATCCTTTTTTCCCCGTCCTGGCAAGCCGAATGAAAGCTGTGGGGAATCAAAAAAAGGCCCGAAGGCCTTTTTTTATGCTTTCTTGCGGTATGCGCCTCAGCCGCTGGTAATGCCAAACTTTCTCTCCGCCGACTCCACGGTCTGTCTGATCAGGCTGCTGATGGTCATCGGACCCACGCCTCCGGGAACCGGGGTATATGCCGAGCACTTGGCGATGGCATTCTTCAGGTCGATATCGCCGATATTCCCGGGATTGTAGCCCGCATCCACAAGGACGCAGCCTTCCTTCACCCAGTCAGCCTTAACAAACTCGGGCTTTCCTACTGCGGCAACCACGATGTCGGCCCTCCTGACCACATCGGGCAGATTCTTTGTTTTGGAATGGCAAATGGTCACCGTGGCGTTTTCGTTCAGCAGCATCATGGCCACCGGTTTGCCCAGGATGGGACTTCTGCCGATGACGACTGCTTCCCGTCCCTCAATGGGAATGTTGTAATGCTTCAGAAGCGTAATAATGCCAAGGGGTGTGGCGCTTTTATACGCGTCCATTTGCATGGACATGCGCCCGAAGGTGCTGGTGTTGACACCATCCACATCCTTGGTGAGATCGATGCTGTTGAAGCAGGCCATTTCGTCGATGTGCCTCGGAACGGGATGCTGGAGCAGTATGCCGTGAACATCCGGATCCTCGTTCAACGCCTGAATTTGCCGGATTACATCTTCCGTGGTGCTCTCTTCCGGCATCTCTATTTTAAGCGGCCGGATACCCACCCGGTTGCAGGCATTACCTTTCATTCTCACATAAGTCACCGAAGCCGGGTCATTGCCCACGATAATCGTCGCAAGCACAGGGACCCTGCCTGTTTTATCCCTGATCCGCTGTACTCTTACCTGAAGCTCCTGTTCAACACTTTTTGCCAGTGCCTTGCCGTCCAGTATCATGGGGGTTTGCATGCGTGTAATCCTCCTTTGGCTACTTGTCTCTCTTTCTTTATAAACAACCCGATTGGGTTTATAAACCGCAGACGTACATGAACAAAAGTGTTCCTCCGACGATGATGGCATTCCCCGCAACCAGCAGGATAATCTTGACCGCCCGGCTGAAATTGGAGATATGGATAATCAGGTATGCTGAATTAAAAATTATCACGTTAAGCAGTAAGATGAAAATTTTCGTTGTCAGCTCCATATAGCAAGCTCCTTCCTGACCTCAAATCCATATCATGCCGTATTCGGGACACTCCGTCAAGTCAAGGGCAGAGCTTTAGATGCTCCGGTGGCTCACTGCCTCAGCGGGGGGCTTCGTCGGCTCACTTTCCCCATTATACCACATTTCGGCATTTTTCTTGAATATGCCATGGTGATGACTGATATTTACATTTACTTCGCGCCACAAACCCCTGTAAAATAGAATAACAGATCTGTCCCTGCCGGACAGCTTATTTAAATTGCAGGCCGGTATCCGGCAGGCAATCGGGGAGCTGCCAATGAACATTATCATGCATTTGCTGTTTTCATACGATATGAGGCGGATCATCAGGAAGCACAGCGGAGTGAAGTTGAATCTTGTCGGGTTTATGTACGGCAACATCCTTCCGGATATTAAAGCCATCCACAAACCCCACCGGATAAACGGTTCCCTGACTTTCGTGGTCAAACGCGCCAGGCGCCTTATGGAGGAACCCTATCAGAGGTGTTCCATCTATTCGTGGTCAAAGAAACTGGGCATCATAACGCACTACCTGTCCGATTATTTTTGCTATGCCCATCAGGAGCATTACGACAAGGGGATTGGCAAGCATATGCTGTACGAGATGCGCATGATCGTTCAGTACCGGAAGGGCCGCAAGCAATACATGACCAAATTCGGCAAGGCATACCACAGGTTGGCTCCTGATGAGTTTGAACGATGGATTCTGGAACAAAACCGCCAATACAACAGCCAACCCTGTTCACATGCCGGGGACATCAGCCACGCCCTGTACGCGGGCACGATGATCGGCAAAAGCATCCTGCATTATCGTCCGGTCTGGACAAAGCCGAAAAAGGCACAGCATGCGGTGCCTGTCAGTTCCGGCTAAACATATCAGCCGCCGAAAATCGGCGGTCTTTTTATGTGTCTTTGAAGCATTATCGGAAGCAAAAAGCGAAAGGGACACAGGGACAGAGCCTCTGGTGACCCAGTCTCTCACTGCCTCAGCGTGGGTTTTGGCCGGTCTCCTCTTCCGCCTTGTTCCCTTCCCCATGGATGGCCGAGGCCTCGTTTTTTAGTCCGTCATGGCCTGGGGTTTCATCAATAATCCAGTTTTCGGGGGGCTTATACCCGCTTTTTTTGGGGGCTCCCCTGAGATATCTGACGGCAAAAACAACACCGGTGATAAAAAAGGCAATACCCATCGCCGGATAAAGGTATCCAATGCCCAAAGGAGCTTCGTCAACAAGATAAAGGGAACCAACAAACCAGATAAATCCGACCACACAGAAGATTCCGGCGGTAAGCAGATCAAAACTGTCATGCTCTTGTGGGTTATGGTCCGACATTCCAATACCTCCAACACGTTCCAATAACGCACCAGATATTATACTTTTCCATTATACCACATCGCAGCATTTTCCCTGTTCATACCATGAATAAATAGACAGATAATATAAATTCTTCAGGTCCGGGTCCCCGTAAGCCTAAGAGGATACCTTCACGAACAACATGCAGAAAACGCATGATGAACTTTTCAGGCAACCCGGGCACATGTCTATGAACATCATCATGCAATATGAGGGATAAAACCGAAAAGCACCCTATACGGCGCCAGTCAATACCTGCAATATCAAATCCTGCGGATATCGGGCAGCTTCTTTATTTGTAAAACTCGGCATTTCTGAAACGCAGCACCCGTAACCTGGGATATTGTTCCGGCTGAAGCGCAAAAGCGCTTAGCGGCTCATCCAGCCTGTCATAGCTGTGGCAGCAGATAAGGATTTCATCCCATGTACGGCCGGCTCTCGTCACATAAAGGCTATGGCCATATTGGCCGGGAATGTAGGATTGAACCACCAACTGCAGGACATCCCCCTCCCGGATGATACCTGGCGATAGGCTTGCCCAGTCCCCTTCCGCCACTTTTACCGCCCGGGGACCGAACCGCTTTTCTGACAGGGTATAGGCATAAAACTCCACGACCCTGCACCATTTGGTGGAACCCACAAAGCCTGGAGATCCGTACCAAATGAAGGGAGCCATACGAATATGATCTTGGATTCTGGCCCGGTTGGCCTCCACTATTTTAGGCTCCATTCCTTCTATCCAGCCGCCATACGCCGCCCAGACGCACTGGCTGACGAAATTGGCGCAGTCGTTTCCCCTGTCGTAATAAAACAGACGGCTCTGTTCGGGAATCCGGTCATAGAGGGCATACGCCCTGGCATAGGCGGTTCCGTTTCTTGGATTATATGAAAAGACCATGGCGCCTCCCGCGTATCCTTCCACAATAGTCTATTTCTGAGCCGCCGTTTTATGCCTTCAGTTTTCAGACCGCTTCCCATGCGTCACACAATATTCTCCGCATTAATATAATACTACTGTGACGTTTCAGACAGGCTGATGAGACCAAGCTGGAAAACAGGTGATGAAAATGCCTCTGTCTACACGGGAACTCTTTGCGCGGCTCATCAAATGCGAGGCGGAAGGCGAAGGCTTAAATGGCATGCGTGCTGTGGCTTCCGTCGTCATGAACAGGGTCCATGTGCCCTATGGCGAGTACCAGAGGGTTTGCCAGGGCGACCTGAGGAAAGTGATCTTCCAGCCCAGGCAGTTTACCTGCGTTATGGAAGAAGTCTACGGCCAATACAATCCCCAAAATATCTACAATATGCGTCCCGACGACCTGCATTACGAAATCGCAGACTGGGCTCTCGCGGGCAACGTCCTGTGGGGTGTGGCCAATTCGCTGTGGTACTACAACCCCTTCAAGCCAACCTGTGCAACCATTTTCCCTATTACAGGGACAGGAACCCTACATAACAGGATAGGACAGCATTGCTTCTATATCCCTACTGAGAAATATGCGCAAACATAACCCATGAAAGGAGACATCCAGTATGGAAAACAGCAACCTTGATGCCAAAACGGGCAGACTGAATCCGTATCATGCCCCTCCCAGCCAGATGAAACAGGAACGGGAAAAACTTCCGCCCTCTCCCGCAGAACCTTCGACGGGCTATTATCCGGCAGCACGTCCCGCCGCCTCCTACGCCGGCCAGACCGCAGCCATGGATTCGGCCATGTCGGATATGGCAGGCAGAACTGACGGATATATCGCCGCAAGCCCGCAGGCTGCTGCCGGAATTCCGGCAACAGGCATGCAGGCCATGGGGCCCCGTCAGGCCGGCGTCCCATTCACCGGCATTCCAACCGGCATGCCCGCGGCAGGATTCCCTGCAGTTGGCGCACCTTCACCCGGGCTGCCTTCCGGTCAGCTCTTACCGGGAATGCCTACCGGGATGCCCGCCAGTGGAGTAGGCCTGGCACCCATCACACCCTTCAACCAACCTATACCGGTGACAACTGAAAGTACACTTTACATCAATGGATTTCTAAGAACCATGATCGGCAGGAAAGTGACGGTGGAATTCCTGATAGGAACCAATACGTTTACCGACAGGACCGGGACCCTGTTGGCCGTGGGAGCCGATTACATCGTCATCAATGAAGTCGAGTCGGACGATATCGTGGTTTGCGACTTCTTCTCAATAAAATTCGTTAAGGTTTATTACTGAGCCATCACTTCCGCACTGATGCGCGTCGGCTTTCAGCCATCAAGCAAGAGCCGCCGGCTCTTGCTTGTTTTACCGTTTTAACAATTTAACCGATTTGCATATCAATTCCATGCCATTAGAAATACCCTTAATAGCACCGCATACTCTTGTAATCATGTCTAAATCAGTTTTGGCTTGAGAACTCGTATTTTTTACGAAAGGCCTGTCGTTTGAAGCCCTGAACAACGATAAATTACTTTCGTATAAATAGCTTTCATGACCATTGGGAAATAATGATAAACTTCTTACGTTTCTTGATTGCTCACAATACATGCATAATACCTCCTTGATTTTTCTATTTTAATCTTAGTCTTTTTCCTCAAAAAAGTTTCCTCAACACTTTATGTCTTTGGTATCCACCGAAAAATCGTATTTTTCACACCTGCTGAAATTGCTTTTCAAGCTCCCCAATGTCCGTTATGGGCGGCCTGCAGGCATAATCCTCGCAGATATAGGCCGTAGGCTTGCCGTCCATGGCCTTGTAATTCCCTATATGGGAGAGAATTGCGGTTAAATCCCTGTGCTGACTGGTATACAGGATGGAACAGACAAAGGGATCCGGGCTGTTATGGACAATCTGAAGCATCCGCCGGGCATCTTCGGTTTCGCCATCTGCAACGATAATGACCTCTTTGGGCCTGGATTTATAAAACATCCATGCTGAGAGGAAAAAGGTATGGGCATGGGGCGAGAGCGAAACCTCCGGGTTGAAGGCGTCAAACAGCTTCTGGGCCGTATCGGCCAGTTCCGCCCGTCCTGAAAGATAGGACAGCCTCAGAAGGTTCAGGGCTGCCACGGAGTTGCCCGAAGGAAGCGCCCCGTCATATACTTCCTTGGGCCGCATGATCAGTTGCTCGGCATCAATACCATACAGAAACAGACCACCATCCTGACTGTCCCAGAACAGGTCCAGCAAGGCCTGGTTAAGTTCCAGCGCTTTCTTGAGATATTCAGGCTTGTAGGTGGTCTCATAAAGCTCCAGCAGAGCCCATATCAGGAATGCATAATCATCCGCGTAGCCAGGAATGCCTGCGGAGCCGTCCCGATAGGCAGTAAGAAGCCGCCCGTCCGGGCGGATCATCTTTTCCAGGATGAACCGGCAGGCCTTTTCGGCTGCATCGGTGAAACCCTTGTCGCCAAGAATCCTTCCGCCCATGGCCAGTGCCGCTATCATCAGGCCGTTCCAGGCCGTCAGGATCTTGTCGTCCCTGAAGGGGTGGGGACGCTGTTCCCTGATTTCAAACAACCGCTTTCTGCACCTATCAACAAATTCCCTATCGGATGGGGAGAGTTGGATATTGATCAGGTTTGGAATGCTCTTTCCCTCAAAATTCCCCCCGTCGGTGATGTCAAAAAGCCTGGCAAACTGTTCCCCGTCCTTCTCGCCAAGGGCCGCCTTGACCTCATCCGGCGTCCAGAGGTAGAACTTGCCTTCTTCCCCTTCCGAATCCGCATCCTCCGCGGAATAAAATCCTCCCTCATGGGATGTCATATCCCTTAACACATAGGTGAAAACCCTTCTTGCCACACCGGCATATTTCTCCCTGCGGGTGGCCCTGTATGCTTCCAGGTAGGCTATGGCCAGCAAGGCATTGTCATAGAGCATTTTCTCAAAATGCGGCACCAGCCATTTGCTGTCGGTTGAATAGCGGCAAAAACCGAAGCCAATATGGTCGAATATCCCGCCCCGGTGCATGGCATCCAGCGTTTTTTCAACCATTGCAAGGGCCATGCTGTCCTTGCGGACATACCAGTAGCGCAGAAGAAAAATCAGGTTATGGGGCGTTGGGAACTTCGGGGCGCTGCCGAAACCGCCATACACGCTGTCAAAGCTCATCCGGAGGGTTTCATAGGCCTTGGTTACCAAAGCATCAGGATCGACCCTGCGAGCGGTGGTTGGTCTTTCCTGTACGGCCTGAACAATCCTGTCCGTAATCTCAGTCAGATCATCCCGGTTATCCTTCCACAGGGCATGCACCCTTTTTAGAAGGGTGATAAGGCCGGGCATGCCCATCCGATCCTTTTTAGGGAAATAGGTTCCGGCAAAGAAGGGTTTTGCATCAGGAGTCATAAAGATGGTCAGGGGCCATCCGCCGTGCCCCGTCATGGCCTGGCAAACCGACATATAGATGCTGTCGATATCCGGCCTTTCCTCACGATCCACCTTGATGCAGACAAAATATCGGTTGAGAAGCTCTGCCACTTCCTCATCCTCGAAGCATTCCCGCTCCATCACGTGGCACCAGTGACAGGTGGAATAACCAATTGAAAGGAAGATGGGCTTACCCTCTTCTTTTGCCCTGGTGAAGGCCTCTTCACCCCAGGGATACCAGTCCACTGGGTTGTAGGCATGCTGAAGCAGATAAGGCGACTTCTCATGTACTAATTGATTGGGTGCCCGCTTATTATCCGCTGTCATGGCACCACCTCCTTTGAATACAGAAATATGATGGATTAATATACCCAAAATGAAAAGGTAGTATGAAAGCCTATCAGGAAAAGCTTTGTTGCAATGACGCACATACATCATATAAATTTCATATTTATTCTATTTGTTGTATAATTATACATATCAAAAAGGAGCGTAATGGAAATTATGCCAGTGTCCTGAAAAGGCTTACCCATGCACGATTCATGTCATCCAATATCCAAATGTTCATCAGGGAGGGAATATTAATGATGGGGCTAACCAGATTAAAAGAATTGCTGGATGCAGAAAGATTCATACATGTAAGCCATCTAAAAATGCTTGAGGAATATGAAAACACCATAGAGTATAGGTTAATTGAGGATGGAAGTATGTGGGGTGTTCTATTATTGCTCCCTGTTGCTTCCTCTGCTTTCGATGCTGTGATATATCCGGAAGCCAGGTATGTCGTATATTTAGCCTGTTCTGATGAACAGATAATCCCTGAGCTTCTGAAAGAAATCCCAAATGATAAAGATTTAGTTTTTAAAATCCATAGGCCAATTTACAGGGATATAGTTGGAAAACAATTTCCTCTCATTTGGAAGAGAGCTTATTTGTCTTATTCCTGCCAAAGCCTTGATCCGTGTGAAGATTGTCCTGATGTCATAAAATCTGCCTGCATGGATGAAAGGCTCCTGCCGTTATGGAACAAAAACGGGTATGCCAAAAGTGACATTGAAAAATACTTTGCCAAGGGGGCAAGTTCATTTTCCATTTATAAAGATAACAAACCAATAAGTACATGTCTTATTTTTCATAACTGTTACGATATCTGGGAAGTCGGTGCTGTCCATACAATTGAAAATGAAAGAGGAAAGGGGTATGCCAAAAAAGTAGTAAGAGCAGCATTGAATGAGATACTAAAGGCAGGAAATGTACCTAAGTACCAGGTTGCTCATTCCAACCTGCCTTCAATCAAATTAGCTGAGTCACTAGGCATGGTATTATTTTTAAAGCTTGAACACTACTATTATAAGGCATCATGATGAATAGCATTTTTAGTAAATCACGATTTCTTGATGATATAAATCAGATTACATTTCGTAGTGTGAGCAAAAAGATAAATATGGCAAAAACATGGTTTCCATTAATTGTTATAATATAGGCAAAAGTATAAAGGTTGGATGAGCCATGGATTACTTTAAAGAAATAGATGGCGTTATTGATTATATTGAGAGAAACATATATGGAAAAATATCGATTGAAGATATCATGAAAAATGTCAATTGCTCGATGCCGCATTTCTACAGGATATTCTATCATGTTGTAGGCGATACGATAATGGGCTATGTTCGTAAGCGTAAGTTGTCGTGCGCTTCAATGGAACTCATTAACACGAGCAAAAGTATTATTGATATTGCGCTTGATTACGGTTATGAATCGCAGCAAGCCTTTACCCGCGCGTTTACCAATACGTTCGGCATATCTCCGGGGAGGTACAGGCAAACAGGAACGGATATCGCGTTTTATCCGAGAATAAATGTTTATGAAAGGAAACTTCAGATGTCGGGCATAAGGTTTGAGGACGTTAAAATTATAGTTCTGGAACCGATGAAAGTGGCCTCATGCCATGTTTACGAGTCAATTGTCAAAAGCGGCAATTTTGAAAACATTATCTCTAAGGCATGGAAAGGCCTAATCGATTGGCAGTTGGGAGAATGGGGAAAAACCTATTTTCAAAGATACGGCCATAAACTTCCCAAAATGAAAATTGCAAAATGGGCGGTTGATAATAATTTTCACATTCCTCCAAACACGAGATATTTTGGCTTTGAGAACCCATGGCCAACAGCAGATGAACAGGAATACGGCTATGAAGCCTGGGCAGTTATTAACCATGATGCCAAGGCTTCGGGCAACATTACAATAAAGAATTTTGATGGCGGATTATATGCAACAGTATCAGCCACCTACGGAAATAACAGCAATATCAAGGAAGCATGGCAAATCCTGCACGCTTGGCTGAGACAAAGCAACTACACATATGGCGATCATCAGTGGCTGGAGGAACATATAACCATTCCAGGTACCGGTGGCTTTCACGGGTTTAACTTGTTTATGGCAATCAAAGAGAAATAAATATATGGCATGACTCCATCCATCACGTTTTAGCCTTTAATAGGCCCAATTAAAAAGCGGCTATGCAAGATGCATAACCGCCGATTAATGTTTTCTCAAGTATCACTTCCACACCCTTTTGAGCCTGAAGGCTTCCTGCGCATAACCCCAGACCGAAACGGGCGACATAATCATTTGATAACACAGCAAAAACAGAACAAATCCGGACCTGTTTTTCCTGACTCTTAAATTGAGCCTCCTGAACACATATTTTTGGTAGGCGTATAGAACAGCATAGCTGGCAAAAGTCAGCGGCAGAACCAACAAAGTGGCCGGCCCGACAATCCAGAAGTAACCGAAGCATGCCAGGATGAGTCCCGGTAACCAAAAGCAAGTATAGGATATATCCAGATAGGGGATCATCAGATTAATGCCGGTCAGGTACTTCGAATATAGCTTTGGCTGCTGCCATGGCTTGATTTCCTTAAGCGCCTCAATCATCCCCCGTGCCCAGCGGGAGCGCTGCCTTGCAAAGGCACGGAATGAATTTGGTACACTGGTAAAAGCAACGGCTAGGGGTTCAAAATAAACCCGCCAGTCACGTTTCAACAGGTTATGACAATGTCTTCCCCTATGGCATCAGGCCACCCGCCGATTTCGCGGATACAATCGGTCTTGTACAAGCTGTATGCCCCCTGGGCCACCAAGGTTCCCTGATACAACCCCTGCTGCCTCTTGATGGAAGCTATTCCGAGAAAGTAATCCCATTCCTGTATCTTTGTGATGATGTTTTCACGGCTGTTGCGGACCAGCACCGAACCGGCAACAGCGCAGACATCTTCGGGCGCGCTTTCCATTCGTGCCACAAGATATCTCACAGCGGACGGATGCAGCAAGGTATCGGCATCCAATGTGATGACCAGTTCGGTGGTAACGTGTTTCAATCCGGTATTCAAAGCATTGAATTTTCCCGGGTTCTCTTCGCGAATGACCGTGATATCCAGACCCAGTTTTTCTCCGGCCGTAGAAGCAACAAGCGATGTCCCATCGCTTGAACCGTTGTCAATGACAAACACTTTGAGATGACCGCCATAATCCTGCTTCGCAATATAGGACAGCGTGTTCTCAATATTTGCCGCTTCATTTCTGGCCGCAATAAGAATGGTAACCTCCTTAGACGGATTTTCGTTTTTGAAGGGCGGTTGCCTGTCAAAAACCAAACTGACCACCAGGAAGGCATTCATATAACCGGGTATATAGGCAATTCCCGTGATGATAAACAACGCCAGGGGCAAAGAAACGACCTCTGCCAGATCTTTCACCCACGGGATGGATATATAAACTGAAAATGCTGCCCATATAAAAGCCAGCAGATGACTGAGCGCGAACTTCGTCTTAACCGGTATATAGCGGGCTTTTGTATGTACATTCGCTTGTAGGGTTATTTCGTCGTGTTTCAAATTCTGATAACCCGCCTTCCAATTCTGATTTGCATGGTGAATGCATCATGGACAGTGGATTTTTCACTCAAGAGGAGCTTCCATATTTCCAATTGAGGTGCGATAATCTCATCAAAAGACAGGAATCAACCAACTTGTCTACTTTTCAACTATGTTTCACTGAGTATAACCTATCTTTCATCACATTGCAAATGTAAATATTAACTACATCAATTGAAACTGGAAAACATTCATTTCAATAATTTAATGGCCAAAATTACGGGGTCCGGCATCCCAGGCCAACCTCTGGGAATCATGTGAAATCAAGCGGTTGACCGATGGTTAATATTTGTAATAGAACAATTGGTTAAGTGTTGATTTTTCAACCAGATAACCTGAAGGAGAATGGAGTATGCCGGTTGTTCTTAACTAGTCAATTGCATATCGCATCTGCAAAAAGGATTCTGCCAAACCTGTTTTGGGATTTGGTCGGTTTTTATTTGCAGACAATTCATGGTTAAGAACAACGGTACCATTGCAACCTTTTGGGTCATACGATTGGATTAACCGTGCCTTAACTGCACGGTTTTTATGGTTTAAAGCAGTTTATTATTTAGCCGTATTTTATTAGCCTGCACTCCCACACCGTTTTATCGGTTATATCTTTGAGTATCCGGGTCAAAAGGATAAGTCTGCATGAAGGCTGCAAATGGACGATTGTTCGTTTGCAGCTTTTTTATTTATCTCATGAAAGGAGAGGAAGCCGGTGTTTATTTAACAACTTATCTTAGTGTACCCAATAGCAAATGCAAATACGGGATGAGGTGAATGATGCAAATACACTTTAACAACCGAAACAATAAAGAATACCAGTATTTGCTCAACAACCTGCTGAAGGATATATTTTTCGATTTTCAGTTCTGGTACGACCTGGACCTATGGGATGATAATTACGAGAGCTATTCCATCATTGAAAACGGAGAGATGGTCTCCAACATCTGTGTTTACAAAGCACAGATACTCTTTCATGGCAACCGGTATGATGCCCTGTCCGTTGGCGCGGTGGCAACAAAAAAGGAATACAGGGGCAGGGGGTTCATGCGGGCCTTGATGGAGCATATCATCAGGAAATACGATAATGTGCCGATGTATTTATCCGCCAATGACAGCGTGGTAGACTTCTATCCGAGATTCGGCTTCAAGCGGGTATATGAGAAACTGCCGATTTGCGCCTGCACAATCGATAACGCTTGTGTGCCTCATAAACTCAGCATGACGATCCCAAGGTCTGGGATTACGTTTACAGGCGTGTCAATTTTTCGCATAAGCTCGATTGCCTGAACACCGCCTGCGTGAATATCTTCCATATCTACTCGGGCTACCTTAAGGATTTTATTTATGAGCTTCCCGAGATTGACACCATGGTCATCGCGGAGCAGAAAGGAGAAATCCTGAAACTTTTCGGGGTTTTCTCGCTGAAAGAGATTTGCTTCTCGGACCTGGTCAGATATCTGCCGTTTGCCAATGTAAAAAGGATAGTTTTTGGTTTTACACCCTGCTGGCCTGATGTCCATTACACCATGCGGGAATATGAAACGGACCCGCTGTTCGTCAGAGGCATACGCTGCGATTTGGGCGATTTCAAGTTCCCGGAGTTGTCCATTACATAATACTTCAATAGACGAGTTGAAGTTTCTTCTAAGGGCTCTGTATCAAACATGCAGAGCCTCTTTTTTATATCATTCCTGTTTGCCAATACTCCAGATGTATTTGTCAAACCAATACCTGCGGCCTGTGATGACCAGATCAATTTTGTCATCGTCCCGTATGATGCTTACCGGGATAAAAACGGTATGGTAATCCCAGAAAATCTTGTCAACAGCCGACGAAAAATCAGCATGGAAATCGGGGTATTTCTCCTGGAGCAATGCGTTAAATTGATTCTGATTGGTATCAATCAGCCACTTTTTATAGCCAGTGGCGCAAGTACTGGCATCAAAAGAAACCGGTAAAGCGTAACCGGCTATTATGAATATCACTAATACTACCAACATCAAACGAATAACAACTCTGATTTTTTTCCTCATCACACTAACCTCGATAAACATTCTGGCTTAATGTTAACTTTATTTATTATAGATGTCAACGCGCAGCATTTATGTAAGGCTACGTATAAATTAGTGTTAAATATTATATTTAATTGTATTTACAATCCTTAAACGTCTTATATATGTTAATTATGAAATATATTTACACTATAAATCGGGATTGTTATAATAGTGTTAAAATTAATCTTTTATGGATATAAATGTATTGTTTTGTTAACAGGAGGTAACTTTATGAAAAGTAAGTTCATGCCTATTTTTATAGCATTATGCCTGATAATAACAACCGTGAGCGCAAATGCATTTGGAGGATACGCGCATTGGGAAATAGCCAGAAGAGTTGCAGAAAATAAGAACATGCTGGATACCGTTGCAAACTATTATAAAAGCGGGTGTCTCTTTGCCGACATTGGAAAAGTATCTTGGGATAATAAATATACGGTTTCTGACAGTAAAATATTCGCTGAAACAATGCTAGCAGAGGCACGCCGTACTAAAGTCAGTGCTTGGGTTAATTTTGCTTCCGGGTGGTATGATCATTATATTCAAGATACTAAAGGGAGTGTAGCAAATATCTCGGGTGGCCCATCTTTATACAGGGTAAAATGTGGATGGATAGATGAGTATTTGAGAGATGATCTGAAGATAGAAAGTCCGATGGATGGCACTGATGTAGCATATGTTAATTACTACTTAATCAGAGAAACCTATAGACAGCTTGATAACTTTTCTCCTACTGACTCCCAGATAGATGATGAAATTGAAAAAATGTATGCTGCATATGATCTCGCAATTCTCCTTAATGTCAGTGGTTGGAGTGATGCAGAAAAAAAGAGTATAGAAAAAGCACTTAACAGAACCGCATCCTTATGCAACGGAATTCTTCCGATGAATCCTGGCAAATCAAATATTTCCAGCAATTTGCAAGCAGGCAGGCTGCAAGAAAAATACATATCTTTTGACGAAGTATGCAACATGATTCGAAATGACAAGTATTTAAAGCTCCAGCTTGATGCTGCCAATAAGTTTACAAAGCTTGATAAAAAAATGATAAGCAAAGACGTATATGAACTCAAGCGCGTGATTACCGACAAAGAATCCTATTATAATAATCTGGAAATCATCGCAAAAAATATAAGAGAAATGGATTAACAGGCTTATGATGGCTATTTGTTTGATAAGTAACTGACAACACTCTTTGAGTACAAACATTAATAGGTTTAAAGGAGCTGTCTCTCAGAAAAATTGAGATAGCTCCTTTTTTGCTGTCAAGAACATAGAAGGCAAGGCAATTTCGAAGGCATGCAAAATGTAGAAAGACGATATGGCAAACTCTGAATGTGACCGCATATACGTCCGAGCTGAACTTGATGGTTCTTTCAGCGGCAAAGAATCCGGATGTATCAGGTTTTTACCACGATTTTCCCGAATACGACTTCAAATTCTTCACGGCAACTTATGACAGCAAAGCCGACAGGATATCCGCAATTGATCCCATTAAACTGCGCAGCTACAAAGACTTGATGGACGATATCAGCCAAAAGAAGATACATGCGAATGTAAGGTAATAACTTCTTTACCGATAATAAGTGGTTATCCTGAGGCAAAACGAGGTGTATCGGACTCTCGGAACCTCTCAACCTTATTCATGCTCTTTATAGCAGACACCCCAAACCGTACCGGTTTGGGGTGTCTGCTATATTATGACTGGTGCTGATCAATATACAGGAGTGTTCTCAGAAGGACATTAGCTCCCTTCAGGCAGTTTTCGGCAGGCGTATACTCGAGCTCACAATGGCTGTGTCCTCCCACGCTGGGAACAAAAATCATGGCGGTGGGGATCACATCCACCACGTACTGGGCATCATGGCCTGGGCCGCTGAACATCCTCATGTGCGAGTAACCATAATCCCTGGCGCTTTTCTCAACATAATCCACAAGTTCCGGCGTAAACCTGACGGTTTTGCGCGACCAGGCTTCCTTCCAGGAAACCTGGCATTTCTCCACCTCCTTTGGAATCCTGTTGATGATATCCAGGACCTGCCGGATAACCTCCGGATCCTGATGCCTTGCATCAAGGGTAAACCTGACCTCCTCCGGTATGATGGTATGGATGTTGGGATGCGCGGAGATCTTGCCGGTGGTATACACCAGCCTGCTGTCCAGGCGGTCAAACTCATCATGCAGGTACTGGATGGTTTTAACCGCCGCATAAAGGGCGTCCTTTCGGTAAGGCATCGGCGTCGTCCCTGCATGCCCGGCCTGGCCCCGGAAGGTAAACTCATAGTTGATCATGCCGCAAACCCCTTCAACGATACCGATATCACAGCCTTCCTTTTCCAGCACTGGGCCCTGTTCAATATGCAGTTCCACAAGCGCACAGTATTTATCGGGGGACATCCTGTTGGCAATATCCCCTTTGAAACCGCTTTTTTCCAGGGCCTCGCCGAAAGTATACCCCGGGATATCCTTTGCCTCCGATGCCAGCATGGCCTCCTTGTCGAATTTTCCGCAAATGACGCCGGAGGACATCATGGCCGGCTCGAACCGTGCACCTTCTTCGTTGGTCCATACCACCACGGTAATGGGGTGCCTGTGAGGAATCCTTTCTTTCACGATGGTCTCCACGACTTCCATGGCCGCCAGGACTCCCAGAACACCGTCATAGTTGCCGCCCTGCTTGACCGAGTCAAGATGGGACCCGGACATGATGGCAGGAAGGTCTTCCGTCCCGGGAATGGTGGCGTACATGTTGGCCATGTCATCGGTTACAACCGTTGCGCCAAGGGCCTCCATCCGCTTTTTGAATTCGTGCCTTGCCGCAATGGCCTCCTTGGACAGCGAATACCTTGTGACGCCGCCCCTGCCGGTGTCGCCGAATTTGCTGAAGGTTTTTATCTTTTCCACCAGTCGTTCAAGACTGCATGATACCATCTTCTGCTCCTCCCCTCACCGATTTTTTGTGGGGCCTCACTGCACTTTGCAGAGTTCAGGCTCAAGCGTTTTGGATATTCTGACGCCCTGCGAAATGGCTTTTACGGGGCACACCGTCACGCACAGGTGGCAGCCCACACACTTCTCTACCATAAGCACAGGTTTCCCGGTTAGATGGTGCTGTTTCAGGGCCTGATGGCCGCCATCATAACAGGATATGAAACACCTGCCGCAGCCAAGGCACTTGTCTTTGTCAAACTTCGGAAGGCAAATGCTGCTCCTGTCAAGATTTTCAGGGGGTACAACCTTTGGCAGCGCCTTTCCGACAATTTCTCTGACGCTCCTGTAGCCACGGGTATGAAGGTAATATTTCATGCCTTCAATCATGTCATCGATGATCCGGTAGCCATACTGCATGACGGCGGTTGTCACCTGAACGTTTTCACAGCCCAATGCCATGAACTCGGCCGCGTCCCTCCATGTCTCAATGCCGCCCATGCCGCTTATGGGGACGTCTTTCAGCTCGGCACAGCTTTTCATGGACTGGATAAAGCGCAGGGCGATGGGTTTGACAGCCTTTCCGGAATAGCCGCCAACACTGGTCTTTCCCCGAACATCCGGTGCGGAAGCAAAACTGTCCAGATCAACCCTGATGATGCTCTTGATGGTGTTGATGGCGGCTATGCCGTCCGCACCCGCCCTGATGGCGGCCATGGCCGGGATCTCCATGTTGCCCAGGTTGGGCGTCATTTTGGCCAAAACGGGAATGTCCGTACCCTTTCTGACAGCCCGCGTATAGGTATAAACCAGTTCGGGATTCTGTCCCACATCCGAGCCAAGGCCGTTGGCCGCCATATGGGGACAGGAGAAATTGCACTCGAGCATATCGGCTCCCGCATCGGTCATGAGCCGCGCAAGATAGGTCCATTCCTCCTCGTCTCTGCCCATGATGGAAGCGATGACGACCTTGTTGGGAAAATCCCTTTTCAGCTGCCTGATATACCGGACATTCTCCTCCAGCGGACGGTCGGATATCTGTTCGATATTTTCAAACCCGATGAATGGAACGGCTTCCTTCCGCAAAGCCTCAAACCTGGGCGAAACCTCCTGCACCGGAAAAGTGCCAACGGTTTTGAAGGCAACGCCGGCCCACCCCATCTCAAAGGCCCTGGCCACCATCTCGTAATTGCTTCCCACCACTGATGAGGACAAAAAGAACGGGTTTTCACACCGGATGCCGCAAAACTCAATGGACAAATCCACATCCCCGGAGTCCGCTTTTGGACTTGACGATGCGCCGATCAGGATCTCGTCGATGTTCACGGGACCGTTGATTTTTCGTTTTAGACACACCTTCATGCAATCCTTGGTTCCGCATGTCACGCAGGGTACCGGATCGGGTATCCTGGCAGCCGCTCCCAGGTCGTTTTCAAACCGGACGGAACGGATGATGCGGTCCACTTCAAGGCCGTTGGGGCATGCTTCCGTGCAGGGCGCATTGCTGCACAACAGGCAACGGCTGACTTCTTCAACCATTGAAATATCCTTGTATAAAGCTTCTGCCACGGCCATCACCCCCTCGCAATTCCCGGCCGGCGTTTGATAAATTTACCGAAGCCGGGTTTCCCCACAAAATGGCCATTGTCGTAGACCAGTTCTCCCCTGACATAGGTCTGAACGGGGTATCCGTGGAGCTTTACGCCTTCCCAGATGGTGTGGTCATAATCCGAGTGCATGTTGTCTACCGATATGGTGAACTCCTTATGGGGATCGTAGATGACGATATCCGCATCCTTGCCCACCGCCAGCGACCCTTTCTCGGTGCACCCGAAGATCCTGGCCGGGTTGGTGGCACACAGTTTGACCGCCGTATTGAAGGATATCTTACCTTCGTTGGCCTTGGACAGCATATAGGGGTACAGGTTCTCAATGCCGGCACAGCCGTTGGGGATTTTGGTGAAATCATCCTTTCCCCAGTCCTTTTCATGGCTCTGGAACGGGCAGTGATCCGTTGCAACCACGTCAATGGTACCGTTCCTGATGGCTTCCCATAAGGCATCCTGGCTCTCGCGGCCCTTGATGGGCGGCGAGCAGACGAAGTTTCTGCCGTCTTCCCGCTTATACACGTCACTGGTAAATTCCAGATAATGCGGGCAGGTCTCCACGAAGATGGGGTAACCCTCTTTTTTGGCGGCAGCAGCGGCTTCCAGGCCTTCCTTGCAGGCCATGTGCACGATGTACAGGGGCACATCGAAAGCTTTTGCCCAATGAATGGCCCTTTTGTCGGCTTCCGCCTCCACAAACTCAGGCCGGCTCAGGTAATGGTACCACGCCGATGTTTTTCCTTCTTTTTTGAAGCGCTCGATATTAAGATCGATGATATCCGGGTTCTCGGCATGAAGATTGGTTATGGCCCCCACTTCCTTTGCCTTGAGCAGAACCTTGACCAGTGTGGCGTCATCCACCATCAGGCCTTCTTTTTTATAGACCATAAAGCATTTGAAGCTTGTGATACCGTGGTCAACGGCATCCTGGAACTCATCCAGCAGCGTTCCCCCGTTGAGGTCGGTGATGATGCAATGGAATGCGTAATCCACACAAGCCTCGGGGGCACACATGGCCATCCTCTCCTCGACGGTTTCCAGTATCCCCCTGCCCTTTCGCTGCATGGGATAATCGAATACGGTGGTAACACCGCCGCAGGCAGCGGCCCGTGTGCCCGACAGATACCCGTCCGCCGACACGGTTCCACCGAAGGGCATGGCCAGATGCGTATGTACATCGATGGCGCCGGGCAAGACTAATTTTCCGGAAGCATCAACCGTTTTTTTTGCTTCTATGGGCAGATCCCTGCCAATACAGGCAATTTTCCCATCCTTAACCCCAACATCAGCTATGAAGCTTTCACTTTCCGTAACAACGGTACCGTTCTTGATCAGAAGATCCATTGAACCACCTCCATTCCATTACCTTCCGGCTTTTGCGCCGCTTGGCTCAGACAATCTTCAAAGCTTTTCGAGCGTATCAAAGCTTCAGCCGCGTATTATTCCGAAAAAACTCCAATTCCGCCAGGCAACTTTGTTCTCCGGTCGGGAGCCTAGAATCCTTGCTGTTCCTTGCCGTGCCTGATAAAAAGGGGGGAGGGGTGACCTGGATGGTCACCCTTTTGCTTGCCATTATCAGCAGTATATGTTGGAGAATAAGTCAGTTCAGCTTATATACAAGCACCAGGCCCGATCTCTGGTATACCTGGGCAATCTGGAGCAGATCCATGCCGCCTGCATTGGCCGCAATCAGGTTGGATACCCAGGTCACACCGAAATCCACCTGGCCGGTGTACACGGCCGTTGTTTCACCGATATCGCCGCCGCCCGGAATGATGGTGACATCCAGGCCCACATCCTTGTAATAGCCCTTGTCAAGCGCCACATAATAGCCCATGAACTGAGCCTGAGGCAGCCATTTGAGCTGAATGGCCACGGACGTCTTTTCGAGCGGGCCGAACTGTCCGCCTGAAGCCATAGCTTCTTCCCAATAGGAGGTATCACGGATGTCATCCAGTGTCATGGACTTAAGTTTTTCAGCCGCCGCGGGATCCGACAGCTGGATATACTGCTTTGCCAGATCGAGAGTCTGCTGCAGCGCTTCGTCATCCATGCGACCGTAATCCTTAACCGTGTTGCCCTTCGTATCGGTCTCAACCAGCTTTTTGACCTCGGAAGCCATATACGCCTGATGCTCGCTGGATACTGAAGAACCGTATTTGTAGACGATCTCTGCCGCTTCCTCAGGATTGTTGCAGGCATATTCCCAGCCCTTCATGGAAGCGTAAAGAAAAGCTTTTACCGTATTGGGATGCTTTTCCGCAAACACCCTCGTGCAGAAGATGTTGTCCTCCAGCATGGCCACGCCCTCATCGTTCATGTCGATGATGCCGACCTTATCGCCATAGCCGTATCCGCCCGCGTAGCTATTCTTCACCAGCCCCAGTTCGTTATAGGTCATGGCCGATGCTAGCAGGATGGTGTCATTGTCAAAACCGTCCATGTCAAAGGCCTGGCTTAAGAAGGTGATGGGCTGCCCGTATTTGGCCAGAAGGGCCTGAACCTCATACTCGTTGCCAAGTCCCCAGTTTCCTACCTTCCCCTTGCCGGCAGCATCCTTGATGATGTACTCCACGGAATCGGTCGGATTATAATACTTCCCCGTTCCGGTTGGAACGTCGGCGGAAGCGCCGGGGGATTCCGTGCCCGCCGAGGGTGGGGTACCGGTTTCGCTGCCCGACGTTCCGGCCGGCTGACCGCATCCGGCCAGAGCGATTGAGACCATGGCCATCGCAAGGATCATAGCTAAGAATTTGGCTGTTTTTTTCTTCATGATTTAACCCTCCTTGTTTTCTGCAATGAGTGTTGTTTTAAAAAGTGTTATGGCTGCTCCATTCAGAGCCCGGATAACAAATAGCATAGCTTTATCTCCGGCGGCCTTTCAGGACAGCTCCCTCCGTGACGAGCAATATCGCGTACATCACGATCCCGATGAGGCAGGCCACCAGGATGTAGGCCCAGGCCGTCGCATACTGTGCCAACACGATGCTTTCACGTATCTGACGCCCGACGCCTATGATGTACTCCGCGAAATACTCGCTGACCAGAGCGCTGATGATGCTCGCCGGGACGCTAATCCTCAGCGCCGTGAATACATAGGGAAGGCTGTTGGGAACCCTCAGTTTCAGGAAAACCGTCATCTTGCTGGCCGCATAGGACTTCATCAAATCCAGCGAGAATGGTTTCAATTCGGTAAATCCTCTGTATGCATTGATGGCCATGGAAACCGTACAGGTGATCATCACCACGAGGGTTTTAGCCAGCATGCTCCTCACATGCGGATCATCGCTGAAATCCTTGGTCAGGTTGTTCAGGATGGGCGCGATGGCCACGATAGGTACGGCTGTGAAGGCAGATGCGATGGAAATGCCTCCATAGCCCCATTTGGGAAAGGCCATGGCCACAATCCCCAGCAGGTAACCCAATACCGAGCCCAGTATCAACCCGCCAACCGCGACAATAACGGTGGCCTGGACATTTTTCAGGATCTCAGGGGCGTTGGCCAGGATGATATTGATAATCCGCCCGGGCAAAGGAAGCGTAAAGGTATCGGTTCCCAAAATCCTGTGCAACAGCTGCGTTTGCCAGAGTACCAATATCAGAACGCCGAACAAGACGGGGTAAAGAACCGTTGCAAGGGCATCCTTGTTCAGCCTGTTTTGATTTCCTTTCCTGGCTTCCTTTTTGTCGACGGCTTCATCGGCAGCATTGAACTGAATTTTCATCGGTCTGACCTCCATGTCCAGAACTCCTTTTTCCATACCATCCACCTCCTCATCTGCGCACTTTTGTATGGGGCGATACCAGTCTTTCAATCAGCGACATCAGATAGAAGCTCAGAATCCCGATGATGGCGCTGAAGAATACGATCTGCCAGAAAACGTAGATGCTCATGGCATGCTTTAAGGATTGGGAGAGCATGCATCCCAGCCCGCCTCCTCCCTGCAGGGTATCCACCAAAATGGAAGCCGTTATGGCCATGGGAGCCGATATTTTAAGGCCCGTAAAGAAATAGGGAATGCTGGACGGGATGAGCAGCTTTTTATAGACATCCTTTTTACTCGCGGCAATGGAATACATGAGCTCCAGCTTTTCCTTCTCGACAGCCTTGAAACCGGCCAGGGTATTGGTTGCCACAGGGTAAAAGGTCAGGATGGCAGCAATGACGATGCGGCTCTTGTCGATATCCTTCGTTATGGCCAGAACAATCGGCGCCATCCCAAGGATGGGTATCATCTGGATGAGCATCAGATAGGGGAAAGCAATTTTTTCAACGGGCAGGAACATATGCATCAGCAAGGCCAGCGCAAAACCGATGGCGCTTCCGATGAGAAATCCTATTCCCGCCCTGGCCAGCGTGATCCCGGCATGGGTTAGGACAACCTGCGAAGCCGTCTGACTGCCGTTAACAAGATTCTGGCTGAAAACCGACTCAACGATCTGGTAAATGTGCGGCAGAACGTATTCAGGCGTTCTTTTCGTCTGCTGAACAATTGATGCCACAATCTCCCAGACAACGATCAGACCGATTAGCCATACAAGGGTAACCACCTGCCTGGAGGAAAGAACCCTTTTAACTCTGTCCACGCTCACACCCCCTCAAAACTGTTCCTCACCCTGGAGACAAGGGCGTTGAATTCAGCGGTATCCTTAATCTCCAACCCTCTCGGTCTTGGAAGGTCGATCTCCACAACAGCCGAAACTCTGCCGGGATGCGGCGAAAGAACAACAACCTTATCCGACAGGAAAACGGCCTCCTGGATGCTGTGGGTGACGAAGATGATGGTTTTCCTCGTTTTGCTCCAGATGCGCTGCAGATCCAGATGCAGCTTTTCCTTGGTAAATTCGTCGAGGGCTGAGAACGGTTCGTCCATGAGAAGGATCTTGGGCCTTAAGGCCAGGGCCCTGGCTATACCAACCCGCTGCTGCATGCCGCCGCTCAGTTCGTGGGGATGCTTTTTCCCGAAATGATACAGGCCGACCAATTCAAGCATCTGGGTAACCCGTCTTGTGCGTTCCGGTTTGGGTATGCCCATGATCTCCATTGGCATGCAGACATTTCTCCTTACCGTTCGCCATTCGTACAGAACCGGATTCTGAAAAACGATGCCAAATTTCTGCTGAAGCCTTACTTCACGGGGGGTCAGGCCTCCGATGGAAATCGATCCCGTGGTAGGCTGCTGCAAATCGGCTATGGTTCGTAACAAGGTTGTTTTGCCGCAGCCCGACGGCCCAACCAATGAGACAAACTCACCCGGCTTAATTTCAAGGTTGATATTCCGAAGGGCTTCCACCGGTTCACCGCCGTTCTTGTCCGGGAACTGCACCGATAAGTTTTTGATAACGATTCCGGCATTGAACTCTTCGGTCTCGGAAACAATGTCTTTACCGTAATCCATTATCGCTTTTCTGGTTCGAAGCATGTTAACCCCTCCAAACTTAGCCCACGTATTTATGCCCATATAATCAAAACGGCGCAAAACAATTTGTTTTACGCCATTGTAAACAACACGGATATAACGATATGCCATTCATCGGCCGTACAAGCCGGATTTTGCCGTCAGCCGGCGCTAGCACCAAAGCCTGTCGTATATTTTCAGGAGATCTTCCCTTGTAACCTCCTTGATGGTATTTGACGGGCTTCCGCTTGCCATGGCATCCTGTGCCATTTTGTCCTTAACCCGGTCAAACGCCTCCTTATCGATACCGTACTCCCCCAGGGAAGGGATTTTTAAGCGATCGCACAGCTCTGAAAGTTTTAAGATAAAAGCCCCGGCCGCTTCCTTGTCGCCACATCGTTCATCAGCCGCGCCGATGGCCCTGGCGATTTGCGCAAATCTCTCATAGCAGCCGTCCAGCACGTAGGCCAGGCATTCCCGGATCAGCATGGCATTGGCCAATCCGTGGGGCACATGGAACAGGGCGCCTATGGGCCTGCTCATGCCGTGCACCAGGGTGACTGAGGCATTGTTGATACAGATACCTGCCTCAAACGCCGCCATAGCCATCTCTTCCCTCGCCTTAAGGTTGTTCCCGTCGTCAAAGGCTTCCGGAAGATATCTGAAGATCCGTTTGATGGCGCTCAGGGCATACATGTCCGTGAGCGGATTCGCCTTTCGGGAGGTATAGGCTTCAACGGCGTGGGTCAGGGCATCCATGCCGGTGGCCGTCGTAACCATCGGTGGTGCCGTCAGCGTGAGCCTGGCATCAATGATGGCCACATCGGGCAGCAGCGCATCGCCTTTCAGGAGCATTTTGACGTTTCTGTCGGTATCGGTGATGACCGTATACCGTGTTGCTTCGGAACCGGTGCCGGCTGTTGTGGGTATCAGGACCATGGGCGGCAAATCCCCTTCCATCTCCTTCCCCATATAGTCCGAAATGCGTCCTTCCAGCACCGTCATGGCCGCTATGGCCTTTGCGCTGTCGAGGGGACTTCCCCCGCCGATGCCGATCACAAAATCGCAGCCGGTATCTCTGTATCGTTCAACCCCGGCCTCAATCATGTCGACCGTAGGTTCCCCGGTGATGCCATCGAACAGAGCCGAGCCAATTCCGAGGCTCGAAAGCACATCCATCAGGCTCTGCACCGCACCCGTTCCGGCAACATGCCTGCCGGTAACTACAAGCGCTTTTTCCCCCAGGCTTTTCAGGGCGGCTGCGCTGTCCTTCAAAGCATCCGGACCGATATGGATTTGTCTCGGCATTGTGAACCTGTAAGCCATACAGCCTCCTCATATTGCGCAATTTGCTAAATAAACTCTTTATCCACGATGGTCAGCACTTCGTCCAGCTTGGCCATCTCTTCCCGCAGTTGTTCTTTGGTGATAATAAGCGGCGGAGCCACAATGATCATATTTTCATGGGTATAGGTCATAAACCGGCGTTCTTTGAGCTTGCCAAGGATCTTGCCCATGATGCCGTCGGGATCCCTGCCGTAAGGGACGATAGGCTCCCTGGTGGTTTTGTCTTTAACAAGCTCCACGGCGGATAATAAGCCGATATAGCGGACATCTCCCACGCAGGGATGCCTTTCCTTCAGTTCCTCCAGTATCTCGCCCAGGACCTTTCCAACTTCTCCGACCCTGTCGGCGATCCTGTGTTTCTCATAATATTCGATGCACGCAACACCTGCCGCGCAAGCCAGGGGGTGTCCGCTGTATGTCAGGCCACAGGACAACAGATTGTCATCGAAGTATTCGGCGATTCTGCTTGATACCACAACGCCGCCCAGCGGCACATAGCCGCAGGTGACGCCTTTCGCAAAAGTGACGATGTCGGGTTTTACGCCAAAGTGCTCAAACGCGAACATCCTGCCGGTTCTGCACCAGCCGGTCATCACCTCGTCGCATACCATCAGGATGTTGTACTTGTCACATAATGCCCGCACACCCGGCAGGTACCCTTTCGGGGGGATGATGACGCCATTGGAACCCGTAACGGTTTCCAGGACGATTGCCGCTATGGTATGGGGCCCTTCATACTGAATCTGCTCCTCCAATTTTTCAAGATAATACTTTGTTGCATCCTCTTCCGACCCAAACGGGACGGCCTCCCGGTAAACATAGGGATCAAAGAATTTGACAAACCCCGGGATGCCAGGCTCCAACGCGTACCTCCTGGGCTCCCCGGTCAGATTGCCGGCTCCGAAGGATGAGCCGTGATAACTCCTGTACCGGCTGAAAATCTTGAATTTACCGGTATACATCCTTGCTATTTTAACGGCGTTCTCATTGGCGTCAGCACCCGCGTTGGTGAAGAAAACCTTTCCCATGTTGTCGGGCATGAGCGCAATGATCTTTTGGGCCAGTTTTGCCCTGGACTCCGCGCCGTAAGAAGGACTGACAAAACAGAAATCATCCATTTGCGCCTTTATGGCTTCCTCGATTTCTTTATTGCCGAACCCCAGGTTCAGATTCACGAGCTGGGAAGACATATCGGTATAGCGATTGCCGTCGTAATCCCAGAAATATATGCCGGAAGCCCTTTTTACAGGAATGGGGTTAACGTCCTTCTGCCTGCTCCATGATTGGAGATTGTATTTTTTCAGCGTTAACTTGATTTCCTCTCCGTTCATGCTATCGCCCCGTTTCAGTTTTTGAAAAATGAAAGCCCCTCCAAAGGTGAACGCACATTTCGGTTCATCTTTGTACGATGATTGCCATTTATTTGTCCCCAGATGACAGCACCTCAGTCTTTGTATATTGGATCTACAAATCTCTGTAGTACAGAAAATATTGCTGACCTATTTAACTGTGATCTCTCACGCGCAACGCATATCATCAGCGATATGCAACAACTTCAGCTGCAACGATTCCATCTGAATCAAAAAAAGCAATGAAGCTCCGTTTAAGCCCCATTGCTTTTCAAGACTTCTTTTAACTTAGCTTTATTATAAACCGTAACCATTCCTGTTGCAATTGACAATCTCCCAAAGATTCTTGTGCATGTGCACAATCCAGTCCGCTATCATTTCAGGCATGACCAGATATTGAATCAAGGCTCACCGGCGTTTTCCAACCGATCCATCCACGATCAGCCTGGACGCGCAAAGCAAGTGTTTTCAAACCGGAACCCGGAATTGTTTCCGGAGTCCATTATGAAATTTATATATAATAACACTTCATTTTTATGAATGAACCTCTTGCATCTTCTCTGAACAGACAAAAATTTTGCCAAATAGACCAAATAGAAAATGCAATTTTATCATGTAATTCCTTCATATTCGGCAGAGGCCCATGGCACCATAATAAATGCCCTCATTGTGCTTTTGCACAATGAGCCCCGTTGGGACCATACCCACTTTATATTACTTTTACATACAGAACTCGGCAGACGGTCTTTTAGCCCTATAATATTTCTTTGATATAGAATCCCATATAGAGGTTGACGCGGCCCTCCAGTTCCAACGGATTAATACCCGTAATGCTTTCTATCTTCTTAAGATGGTTCAGCACCGTGTTACGGTGCACATAAAGCTTCTCTGACACCAGTTGGATGCTCCCGTTGTTTTCCAGATAAATCCGCAAAAGCTCAGTGAATTTTGTATGATTCTGTGCGTCATAAGCAACCAGTTTACCAATGGTTTCATTGTAAAAGCTCCTTAAGACCTCTTTATCATTTACGGCGTAAAGGATCTTGTAAATGCCCAGCCTGTCATAGTACATATATTTTTCTTTCAGATGGCAAGCCATTTTCATGGCGGAAGTGGCCTTTTCAAACCTTTTGTTTGGGCTGCTCAGGCCTGGCTGGTTCGGGCTGATCCCCATATGGATATTGAACTGCTTGAATTTTCTACCGGTATTCTCGAAGAATTCCTTTATGAAAGCCTCTATTTCATCGTCCGTATAGTTGATGAGCGCCAATACCAGACTGTCCTGATAGATGAAGGATATGTACAATTCGTGCATGCTTTTGGCAATCTTCTCGGCTACCATTTTTATCTCGTGTTCGTAGTCCTCAAAGCTTGCTTTGCCAAGGTTGCTGATAGTGATGCTGATAAAGCAGAGCTTGCTGTCCCTCTGGCAGCCGTATCTTTCCATCTGCAGAATCTGGGCATCCGGATCCCCTATATTGAACACAATATTCTTCATGGTGGTGGAAAGGTCATTCTCCATCTGCACATCATTCAGTATCCTGTTGCAGAAATCCCTTGTCATATCCACCATTCTGGTCTCCCAGGGTATGGTGAAAAGCGGCAGGTTCTCCCTGTTGCAAAAATCGATGACATCCTCCCCTATTTCCCTGGTGTGGGGACCCAGATTGACAACAAAGGCGCTGGCATTGACCTCCTTGAGTTTCCTGGCAAAATTCAGAAGCCAGTCTTTACTTTTGTTCAAAATGCCCGCGGTAAAGACCAGCTCGTTGCCATGGAGAAAAGAGACGACACTGTCGTCTTCGATGATATGAACCCATTGAACGAGGTTGTTGAGACCATTATGGCCGGCAATGAGTTTCATGTTGTAAAGAAAATTGCTGTTCTTGTACAGTTTCTTCACCGTTACAGCCATATTTGCTCCCCCGCTTATCCCCGATTTTGGCGCTTAGCCCTGTGAAGCCGTTATTACTTGCAATGAATACCGAGCATACGCCATACCTACCAAAATTATAGCATGGCCCATCCCGGGCAAAAAACATGGCAAATCCAGACAGCTGAAACTGAATCATGTTCATGTTTCAGAAAGTGTAAATCCGTAAGGATAAAGAAAAAGCGGTGCCGTAACACTGTATGCCCAATGACGGGCTCTTGCAAAAAGCAGCACCGGGATTCTTCCCGATGCTGCTTTTACAACCCTTTTCCCTGATTAATCGTTTTGGAATCTGGACAAAGCCTTAATGGCCATAAAGCCCAGGATAAATGCCGCGACGGCCATCACGGAGGTGCCGATCCACCATAGCACATCTGCATTTTCAGGGATAGCGGGTAATATTTTATCCCTGAAAATCTCGTATGTGGATCCAATTACAAACCCGATGATCATCCAATAGGTCTCATGCGGGAAGCTGTTCAGGATCCATTCGAGGGGTTTTGTGATCAGGAAAACCCCGATCAATGTTGCAATGCCCAATATCCCGATATATACCACATCAAACTTCGTGATGGCATCGAGCATGGCGTCATACATACCCAGGACCAAAAGCATATGGGAGGTACTGATGCCGGGAAGCACCAGGGCCAGGGCGATAACCACACCCGTTACCAACAGCATCAGGTAATGCGTCAGGCCTGAATCAAAGCTGATGTTTATGCTTCCTGCCGGAATAAAGCCAATGGATATCACAATGATGAGACCCAACAGGAAATATAACCCTGAAGATACCCTGAAGGGGGATTCCTTTGTCTTTTTATATAGCGCCGGTATGCCTCCGACCACCGCACCCAGGAAAAACACCGATACAGGTATCGGAAACCTCTCCAGCAGCCATTTGATCAGGAATGAAAGGGTGCAAATTCCGGCACCGGCTCCAATGCAAAATTTCAGCAAAAATAAAATATTGCCTTTGATGTCCTTTAAAAACCTGCTGATGGAGCCGATGAGCCTGTCATAGATGCCCAGCAGGATGGCCATGGTACTGCCGCTCACGCCGGGAACACTCATGGACGAGCCGATAATATATCCCTTCAGCATGATCATCAAATCATCTTTCAACTTGCCCTTCATTTGTACAAACACACCCCTGGGTGTGCCCCTCCTTCTCTTTTTTGCTCACTGACGAAAATTATAACATCACACTTGTGATATGTAAATTATTTCATTTTTAAAGGATCCGCATTATTGCCCATGATTATTGCTTTAGTGGCAATCGGCATCTATACTACTATGGAATAAAAATGCATAATAATGTATAATTATTCGTGTCTGCCAATAAGAGGTGAACGGAGGTTAATTACAGCAAAATCTCCAAGACCTAGGATCCGGTCAGAGCAGAGAACAGGAATGCGATTGACGGATTCATCAACAAATGTGTCGATCGGTGCCGATTGCTTTATTCAATACGCCTTGGTCATCAATAAACGCTCCGCCAAATGCATTATCGATATATTTATAAAGATTTTTCTTTTTCAGGAATGACCTGTAAGAATCCAAGACTTGCGCCTGCTTCACCGTTTCACCTCATTCCTTACCGGCATGCCTGGATCTTCTCATCAGGGAAACCGCTTTCCTTGTTATATGGCGAAATTGTAACACACTGTATATTCGTTAATATCATGATAACATGAGCTTTCAACCGAGAGGTTTTACAATGATGTTGCATTTCTTTAACAGCAGTTATCCATACTATACGCTTTGGGATGGTTACTGGAGAAGTCAGCGCATCAACAGCGAGGCAGCCATTCAGATCGCTTTGCAGCAAGTGCCCGGACAAGTTATAAAAGTTGAACTGGATGACGAAAACGGCATATTGGTTTATGAAATCGACATACGCACCCCTTCGGGCATATATGAAGTTCATGTCCATGCGGTAACCGGGCAGGTACTAAAAATTGAAAGAGAAGTCGATTGGTTTTAAATGAAAGAACGCCGAAGTAAACTACTCCGGCGTCCTTTTTCGCTGAGAGATGATACATCCGATGTTACATGAACTTATCGATATATCCGAGTATGAATACAACCACGATGAGGATTGGCAGGATGTATGTAAGATAAAACCTGGTTTTCTGCGGGAGCTTCAGACCTTCTCCGCTGTTGGCTTCAGCGATGAAGTTCTTCCATCCCCAACCGTAGCGACTGACGCAGAACAGGGCATAGAACAAGGCCCCTAATGGCAGGATGTTATTGCTGACAATAAAATCTTCCAGATCCAAGATCGTCGAACCCTCTCCCATGGGCTGAATACCGCTCCAAATATTAAAGCCGAACGCGCATGGCAGGGAGAGGATTATGAGCAGCACCGCATTGACCAGTACAGCCTTCTTCCTTGACCAGCCAAAAAGATCAATGGCAAATGAGAGAATGTTCTCAAAGACCGCAATCACAGTGGACAGCGCGGCAAAGACCATAAAGATATAGAACAGCACGCCCCAAAGCCGCCCCAACGGCATCGAGTTGAAAATATTGGGCAGCGTTAGGAATACAAGGCTCGGCCCGCTGCCGGGATTTACCCCAAACGAGAAACAAGCCGGGAAAATGATCAACCCTGCCGTGATGGCAACGAAGGTATCAAGGATGATGATGTTGATGCTTTCACCCAGCAAACTGCGTTCCTTTGTAAAATAACTTCCAAATATGGCCATGCTGCCTATTCCTATGCTCAGTGTAAAGAAAGCCTGTCCCATGGCCGCATAAATGGTCGTCCATATGCCGTTCTTCGTAAAGTTTTCCAGGTTGGGGGTAAGATAAAACTTAAGGCCTTCTCCTGCATTGGGCAGCGTCATGGAGCGGATGGCCAACACGATCATGATGATAAAGAGACAGGACATCATGATCTTCGTGATCCGCTCAACCCCCTTTTGCAAACCCAGGGAACAGACCAGGAATCCCAGGATGCATATGACGGCCATCCATAACACATTTGCTCCGGGATCCGAAACCAGTCCGCCAAAAATGGCCTCCACCTGTGACGGTGAAACCCCTGCAAAATCGCCCCTTGCCATATAAAAGAGATAAGCAAGTATCCAACCGGATATTGTGGTGTAGAACATCATCAACAGATAATTACCGGCTATGCCTATCCATTTGAAAACATGCCATTTACTCCCCTTTGGCTCCAATACATCAAAGGACATGGCAATACTTCGTTTGCTGGCACGTCCCACGGAGAATTCCATAACCATGAGGGGCAAACCGAAAAATAAAAGGAAGAGCAGGTATATGAGGACAAATATACCTCCCCCATAAGCCCCTGTGATGTACGGAAACCGCCAGACATTTCCCAGGCCGATGGCACACCCGGCAGAGATCAGGATGAATCCAAGACGCGATTTGAAGGTTTCTCTGTCTTGACGCATAATAACACCCGCCTTCTCAGCATTTTATCCATATTGTACAGTATTTTCCCAAGTAATAGAATAGGGAACTTAATATCGTACGATTAATTCACCCGGAAATAAGCCGCTTGTTGTCCCAGGCATTTTATCGCTTGCATTTAGTAGCCCCGAGCCGATAATCCGGAAGGTTTTATTCACATAAAAAGCTCCTGCCGGAAAACGTTTGCGGCAAGAGCTCTCTACAATCATACTTCTCAGCAGATTTGCCCAACTATCCATGAGCCAAAGATGCGGCCTATTCTTTCATGCTTCCCAATGCAACACCAGCAATAATGTATTTGGACAGTGTAAAGTAGACGACGAACAGTGGCAGCACTGTCAGAGTCAGGCCAAGATAGACAGCGCCAAACTCTGTTTTATAGATATCGCCTCTCAGCAAGCTAACCATGATCGGCATGGTATATTTCTTGTTGTCGGTCAACAGAATCATGGGCATAAACAGGTTATTCCAGCTTCCAACAAAGGAGAAGATAGCTTGTGTTGCCATGGCTGGCGTCATGATGGGAAGAACAATCCTGTTAAAGGTATAGAATTCACTGGCTCCGTCTATTCGCGCTGAATTAACGATATCAATAGACAATGCGCCCAAAAGGTACTGTCTCATGAAGAACACCACCGCAGGCGCAGCTATTGCCGGCAAAATCAGCGGAAGGAAACTGTTTGTCCAGCCTATACGATACATGAACTGATAGAATCCTATACCTGAAACCTGAGCGGGAATCATCAAAACAGCCATGATAAACGTAAAGAACGGCTGTCTCAGTCGCCACTGGTAAACCACCAAGGCATATGCAGTAAGTGATGAGAAATAAATACACAGCACCGTTGATCCAGCAGCAATAATGAAGGAATTCATAAATCCAACCAAAGGATTGAATGATTTTCCCTCAAATACTTTAAAATTGCTGATAAGATAGTGAGAGGGCCACAGTCCTATGGAGTTCTGCTGAATTTCGTAGGTCCCGCGTGTCGCATTCATTGCCATGATCCAAAATGGCATGATGCTAAGAATAGCAAGAAAAATACAGATTATGTACTTTATTGTTTTATAAACCGACCCGGGTACGGATCTTTCCTGCTTTCTCATGCCTCAGCCCTCCTTGCTGCCTTCTGGGCTTTTCTAAGCTGCCTCATTTCTTTCCTAAGCTTGCTCGCATCTTTGTCACGCAACAGATAGAAGAGGATGCCCGACAAGATAGCGATGATAACAAACAGGATCATACTTGCTGCTGCTGCACGGTTGTACAGATAGCTTCCACTGAAGGCCTGGTTGTATATGAAAACGCTAACGGTCAACGTAGCGCTGTCCGGACCGCCATTCAGGAACAGTTTGGGTATGTCAAACATCTGCATACCACCGATCAAGCTGGTAACCAGCGTAAAGAGCATAATGGTTCTCAAACTCGGCAAGGTTATATGGAAGAAGACTTGCCGGCTCGTAGCGCCATCGATTTCCGCCGCCTCAAAGAGAGTAGGGTTGATACCCAGCACACCGGCAATAAGCACAATCATGGTTTGTCCATACCACATCCAGAACTGAATGAATGATATGATACCTTTTGCCGTCCATTTATCACGAAGGAATTCTACCGGCCCATCTGAAAGCCCCAACAACCTGAACAAATCATTAACAGGTCCTGTCGGGTATGCGAACAGCGTATTGAAAAGGATAGCCACTGTAGCAGCGGTTATGATATTGGGCATATAGAATAAAACCTTGAATGCTCCTTGGCCTTTCAGCTTCTGGCGCTGATTGGTGAACCATGCTGTAAGCAGGAGAGCCAGAAGGATCTGGGGTATAAAGTTGCATATCCATATGATAGCGGTATTCTCCAGCGATTTCTGGAAGGATGGGTTTTTCCAAACGGCTTCAAAGTTCTGGAGCGGGTTTTCCAAAAACTTGAAATCCGTCTTTCCCAAGCCTTTCAGATCGGTAAAACCAATTACCGCGGTGTAAAAGATGGGATATGCCGTAAAGATCAAAAACGCGAGAACAAAGGGTATGGAAAATATGTATCCGTATTTGGCATAGCTGACACTCTTAAGTTTCTTTGGTCCCATAAGCATTCACCTCCGGCAAAGAGTCACTGGCGCCTTGTTGATAAAAAGTTGGGGCGAACGGAAAGGCATCCGCCCGCCCCTTCTCTCATCCAAGATTATTCAACAATAACGTCGAGGTTGTCGGCAACCAACTGCTTGAAGTCAGCAATTGCCTGCTCCTTGGTCTTGTTGCCGTTTACATACTCACGAACCTGATCGGTGAAGTAGGTGTTGATGGTTTCGTCGTACTGGGTCATGTTGTCGCCCCTAGCGAACTCACCAGCGGGAACGAATACATCAAACATGTTCTGGCCTGCGAGGAAGTCGAGCTTACCGTCAGACTTCTTCATAACAGCACCGGAAGCAACAGTGTCCTTGGTTCCGCCAGGGCCTTCGAGAGTACCGTTAGCCCAGAAGTACTGCAGACCAGTCTCGGAGCTGTCGAGGGTGATCCATTCGATGATCTCGCCGACAGTCTTAGGAATCTTGGTATCCTTGTTGGCCAGTACCCATGTGCCGCCCCAGAAGAATCCTACAGGAGCCTCGCAGATAGCCCAGTCACCGTATGTACCTTCGCCGGGCTTGCTGCCGCCGGAGTTACCAGCCATAACGTAGTTGATCAGCCATGCAGGACCGAAGAATCCGAACACCTTCTTGGGACCGGCATCCTTCATGTCAGCATACCAAGCGTCTGTCCAAGCAGTGGTGTCGTTGCTGTAACCGTTGTCCTTCAGCCTCTTAGCATAGTCGAAGAAGGCCTCACGGGCAGGATCGATGTACAGCTTGCCGTCAACGATCCAAGGCTTCTCAGCAGAGTTTCTTACAGGGTTCCACAGATCGCCGTCGCTGGACAGCATTACATAGCCCTTCTGCTTAACTTCCTCAGCAGCCTGGAAGAACTTCTCCCAGCCGGGACCGATTTTATCCTTAATAACGGCAGGATCATCGGTGCCCCATACATCCTTGGCGATGGAACGACGATAGATGAACGCACCGCCGGTAGCCTGATAGCCGAGACCTACCAGTTTGCCGTCGCTGGGCCTTGTACCGATGTCAACAGTGTACTGAGCAATTTCAGATTCCTTCAGGAGCCTGTCAACATCGATGCCGAGATCCTTGTAAGCAGCGGCATAGTTGGCAGCGTCGCCCTGTGTGTACTTCAGAACGAAAGCAGACTCAACGCAGTAGATGTCAGGAGCGTCAGCACCGCCGGAAGCGAGAGCCTGGTCCAGAGCGGGCTGGTAAGCACCGTCAGTGGTAGCGATGATGGTGGTCTTAATTTCGTACGGGAAATCCTGACCGGTTCTCTGCTTGTAGATTTCCTTGTACTTGTCCATCATCTTGGGAACCTCATCGGTGAAGCTCCACAGATTCAGAACCTTGACGTTGGGGTCATCGCTTACTTCCGGAGCGGGAGTGCTGGTATCAGCAGGAGCGGAGCTGGTCTGCTGTGCCGGAGCACTGGAGTCCGGAGAAGCAGGTGTCTGCTCGTTGTCGCCGCAGCCGGAAATACCGATTGCCAGCGTAAAGAGCATAGCAACAGACAGGACTAGAGCGAGAATACGTTTCATAGTTATCCTCCTTTTTTTTTATATGTTTTGGCTGAATTCATTATAGCAGATTGCACAATAATGTCAAGTGCATATTGTTCAACGTACAGCAAAAATACCTCAATCGCTTTAATTGATTTTATTGTATAAGCTGCCGCCAACCCCCGGGAATATTTTGTAGTGTTGCTGCAAAACAGCAATATGAAGGCTTCATGCACTGTTTTTATGCTCTGGATACTGAAGCAGACGGCCGGCATGGGATGCCGCCGGGAAATACCCGAGGAATCCCTGTCCGGTAACATCATTGGTAATTATGCCGAATGATTTCATAATATTGGAAATCACTGCGATAAACTGGCATAAAAAAACGCAGATCCCTGCGCATATTGCGGAATCTGCGTTTCTATTAAAGTCTATCGGTTTTTGACCTCTTCATAGGCCCATTCAAGCCATTGGCACAATATTTCCAGGTCCGACTTCTCCACGGTGGCACCGCACCAGATTCTCAGCCCCACAGGCGCCTCGCTGTATGAATTGATGTCATACGCAACCTTTTCCTCGGCCAGCAGCTTGACCATCGCCTTGATCTGATCGGCTGTGAGATCCACGCTCAGGCATACGCTGGTGTTGGAGCGGATAGCCTTGTCCTTTGCCAGGAAACGGATCCACGGATGACTTTCCACAAAGGCCTCCAGGACCTTCAGGTTTTCTTCGCTCTTTGCAATCAGGCCTTTGAGGCCGCCAATGGATTCCGCCCAGTCCAAAGCCTTCAGGTAGTCCTCATTGCAAAGCATGGAAGGCGTGTTGATGGTAGAACCCTGGAAGATGCCCATGTCGAGGGCGCCCTTCTTCTTAAGCCGGAATACTTTCGGCAAGGGCCATGGCGGGTTATAGGTCTCAAGGCGCTGAACAGCCCGCGGTGAAAGAATCAGCATGCCGTGGGCAGCCTCTCCGCCGAGCACCTTCTGCCAGGAGAAGGTGAGGCCATCAATCTTGTGCCATGGGATCTCCATCGCAAAAACAGCAGAAGTGGCATCACAAAGGGTCAGACCTTCCCTGTCATCAGGAATCCAGTCGCCGTTGGGTACCTTGACACCGCTGGTGGTGCCATTCCATGTGAAGACCACATCGTTCCTGAAATCCACCTTTGAAAGATCGGGCAGCTCGCCGTATTCGGCTGTGTGCTTGTTGACATTCTCCAGCTTCAGTTCCTTTTCAATGTCATACGCCCAGCCCTTGCTGAAAGACTCGAAAACGATGACATCAACGCCCCTCGCGCCCAATACGTTCCACATCAGCATTTCGAAAGCTCCCGTATCGGACCCGGGCACGATGCCAACCAGATAGTCGTCGGGAATGCCAAGGATCTTCTTCGTCCTTTCGATGGATTCCTGCAGCTTGCCCTTTCCAAGGGTGCTGCGATGTGATCTGCCCAGCGGAGCATCCCTCAGCACATCGAGGGTATATCCGGGGTACTTGGCGCACGGACCTGAAGAAAAGCATGGATTGACAGGCTTCTTGTTCGGTTTCATAGGACCATACCTCACTTTCCTTATATGACGCTTTACCCTGCTTGACTAGATATAATAAAAAACCCCCGTCCTGAAACGTTCAGGGACGAGAGAACAAACCCGCGGTGCCACCCATTTTAGCCGGAAAACCAGCTCACTTGATGCACGATAACCGGTGCTCCGGTCTGGCTCGTCGCCAGCGTCTTCGGAGTGGATTTCGACCCTCCGGCCGGCTGGTTTGCACCATCCACCAGCTCTCTGCTTCGGCTTAAGAAGGGCTACTTGCTCCTTCATTGACTTTGCAGTTTAAATTTTAAACCATATCTTTCCGTTCATCAAGATCTTTGATAATTTTTATACAAAGTGCTGCATATTTATCATGCCGCAGAATGGACTTTAACCATAATGAACAAGGCAACTGCCGCTTTCTGAGCCGCTCCTTTGGCCATCCCCGGTTACATGTTTCCGGCCTTTGCCGGATAAGACGCGATCCGGCTGCTCCACTTTCCGCACCGATCGCCAAAGCAGCCTATCTCCCGGCCGTTTTCATGGATCCTGGCAACCTCGCAGCGATTGGCACAGCCTTCGCATTCAAAGCCCCTGGATTCAAACCGGTGCTCGGCAAGGGCAAAGCCCCGGAAACGTGTGCTGCCGGTCCTGCTCACCGCATCCTTTGCCAGGATGGCGGCCCCGATGGCGCCCATCATCTTATGATGCTCCGGCACGATCACCTCAAAGCCCAGAGCCCGTTCAAAGGCCAGCTTCATCCCCTTGTTGGCCGCCACGCCTCCCTGGAAAAACACCTTCGGCCTGATGTCCTTGCCCTTCCCCACGTTGTTCAGATAATTCCTGACCAGCGCTTCGCAAAGCCCCATGATGATATCGGCCGGGTTGTAACCCATCTGCTGCTTGTGGATCATATCGCTTTCCGCAAAAACGGCGCAGCGACCGGCGATCCTGACGGGCATGCCCGCCTTGAGCGCATAATCCCCGAACTCTTCAATGGGAATACCCATCCGCTCGGCCTGCCGGTCCAGAAAGGATCCGGTTCCCGCCGCACAAACCGTGTTCATGGCAAAATCCGAAACCACGCCGTTTCTGAGAAGGATGATCTTGGAGTCCTGTCCCCCGATCTCGATGATGGTCCTCACATCCCGGTCCAGTTCAAGGGCCGCAACGGCGTGGGCCGTAATCTCATTCTTGACGGCGTCGGCGCCCACCAGGACGGAGGCGATCTGCCTGCCGCTCCCGGTGGTACCGCAGGCGGCCACATCCTCGTCCCGATACCGCTCCTTCAAGGTTCTGAGGCCTTCCTGCACGGCCCGGATGGGATTGCCCCGGGTTCTGAGATACAGCTTTTCAACCACCTGCAAATCATTGTCCAGCAGGACCAGATCGGTGCTCACCGATCCCACGTCAATGCCGAGATACAGCATGCGACCGCCTCCTTTCCAGCATGTCTATGAATGCCTCGATCCGGGTGACATACCCGGCTTCGCCGGTCATCTCGTCCACCACCAGGGACAGGACGGGAAAATCCTTATCCCTGGCTATGGCAGGAAGGATGGCCTTTGAGACGATTTCCGGCATGCAGCCCATGGGAAAGATCTGGATGGCCCCGTCAAAACCTTCTTTCCATGACAGGACGGCCTCCCCGACGCATTCCCGGGCATGCCCCCCGATATAGTAAGGCAGGTAATCCCGGGAAGCCATTCGTATGCCCGGGCTGTTGATCTTCAGAGGGGACATGATCGTATTGCCCATCCACCAGCTGGGCGTCATCATGCGTTTCGTGGATATCCCGTAATCCATGAGCTTGTCCTCGATATACAGGTTGGAAAAGGGTTCTATGACCGTATAAATCTCACCGATGATGGCAATTCTGATGGGCTTTGCCGAATTGTCGCACGGCACCTGGTCCAGTCTTCTGGAATACTCATGAAGGCATCGGAGCATCTCCCGGGGCGTTTTGCATCTGAAGGTCTCCTGCCTGCATGCATGGAGCAGGCGCTTGCAGGTTCCGCGCACCTTCTCATAGCCTGCCTTTTCATGGGCCTTGGCTTCTATGGCGTCCAACAGGTTCATGATCCTAACAGCCTGTGCCAGAGCACGCCATTTTTGTGCCCTGCTCCTGGGGCTTGCAGCAGCAACCCGGGCGATCCTTGCCATGAGCTCCTTCAAGCCAATGCATTTTGGCGCGTCAATCACGATGAAGTCCACCTGGTAGCCCAGCCTCCTGAGCAGTTTCATCTGCATTTCGCAGTATTCACCGAACCGGCACGGGCCACAGCTTCCTGTAATAATGACCGTATCCGCTCCCTGTTCAATGGCCTGGATATAATTGCCCACCATGATCTTGAACGGAAGGCAGATCTCTTCGGGAGAATGGAGGGCGCCGATCTCCAGGGCGGTTCTGCTGTTCAGGGGAGGGATGACATAATCCACGCCCAGTCCGTCAAACAGGGCTTTCGCAGCAAGATAGACATTGCCCATGTGGGGAATGGTGATCTTCAACCTTACCGCTCCTTTCCAGCATGTCCGCAAATGCTTCGATCCGGGTATCCACCCCCGCCTCGCCGGTATGCTCGTCGATTTTAAGCACCAGCATGGGAAAATCCCCTATCCGATCCCTGACAAGTTCAAGGATCACGGAATCAATCCCGCAGGCAAAAGACGAGACGTAAACAATGCCCTGCACACGCTTTCCGGCAACCGAGGCGGAGATGAAACCGTAAGTTTTCCTGGCAAAGGTCCAGAAGGGTTTCTTGAACAGGGATGCAACCTCTGGCGCCATCTCTTCCTCATCCATGCTCTCCTCGGTAACGACTCCGATACCAAGCCTGTTGAGCTTCTTCCGGACATTCATATTGATAAATGTGTCATAAAGATTGTAGGGATGCCCGGCCAGAGCCACCCGGATGGGATATCCCTGATCGTCGTATCCGGTTTTATGACCGGATTGTTCGTTCATGGCCGCCTCCAAGGCTGCCATAATCCGCCGACGGTCGCGGGTGATCCGTGAACCTGTCCGCAGGGCCCACTTTCGGAGCCCGGCCATGGAGTCCGCATAAAAGGGTTCCGTGATGGTTTCGGGAAGTCCGGATATGCTGTTGAGCACCATCTCGGGCAAGCCGCAGAATTTCGGGCATATATATTCGCTCCTGAATAGCCGCATAATCCTGGGGATGAACAGCAGATCGCATTTATCCTTCAGGTGGCACACATGCCCATGGAAGACCTTCACCGGCAGGCAGGCCTCATCCACACAGCATTGGACCCCCGCATCCAGGATGGCCTTGTTGGTGGGGGGCGATACGGCCAGTTCCACTCCAAGCTCAGAAAAAAAGCGTGTGAAAAAGGGGTGGTATTGATCATACAGCAACCCCCTGGGTATTCCAACTCTCATATCCTTCTCCCTGATAAATTTTCATAAGCGATCGTTAGGGGCTCCGAAAGCCCTGTTCTGTTCGTGCGCCTGTAAAGCCCGGCCGCTGTGCTGCATGGCTGCAAACAGCGGCTGAGATTGCCTCGTCACTTCGTTCCTCGCAATGACATGAGGGATATGGCCAGAGGGGGTATGCCGGTATGTTATTGCGAGCGGAGCGTCAGCGCAGCGCGGTAATCTCCGCAAAGCCCGTAAAACCCGGCCATTGCTCTGCACGATTGAATAACAGTATGGAGGAAATCCTCCCCGCGATGGCGGGGACTTCCCGCCTCACATCTCCGGCCTGTCTTCCCCCGTCTCCCTGCGCGGTACGGCCACTTCCTCAAAATGCTCGGCCAAGTATGTCAGATGGTCTTCCAGTTCCCGGCCGCTCATGGGCTTGCCGTGGCTGGGTATGACCAGTGCCGGATTGAGTCCTCTCAGTTGAGCGACAGAGTTTCTGGCCTTTTCCCAGTCCAATGTCATGTAGACCGGCGGACCCTTGATCTTCTCCCTGCGCGCCAGAACCGACAGCAGGGACTCCTGCTTGATGGTAGTGAAAGCGTCACCCGCGATCAGGGTCCTGTCGCTCTCCCTGAACAGGGAAATATGGCCCTCGGTATGGCCGGGGGTATGGATCCATCTCCATCCCTTCATTCCGGGCACGCTGCCGTCCTCCGGCAGGGGTGCCAGGCGGAAACCCAGGTTAATTGCCGTGTGCGGGAACCAGGGCGACATTTTGGCAACCAGCCCTTCATCCGAGGAGGCATCCGCCGACGGATAGTCCTTCTTGCCTGACAGGTAGGGCATTTCCAGGGGATGGGCGTAGATGGGGACATCCCAGTATTCCGCAAGCCTTTCCAGGGATCCCACATGGTCAAAATGTCCGTGGGTCAGAACGATGGCTGTCGGACGCCTGCCGAAACGTTTCAGGGTTGTCTCAAGGATGAACGTTTCCGAATTGGACAGGCCGGCATCCACCATGACCCATTCTTCATCGGTTCCCACCGCGCAGGCGTTAACGATGGTGAGATCAAAAAGGAGAATATCGGGAAGGACCTCCCTCGATTTGGATTTGAGTTTTGAAAGAAACTGCAACAGCTCGTTGACCATTTGTACCTCCAAAACCCGTTCATGTGTTAAGCCCTGCCCCGGCAAAGAGGCAGGCTGCCGGATCAAACCGCGTCAGACTCTGTCAGGGCTTTAGTACGACCTTAATGCAATGGTCCTTCTTTTCATCAAACATTTCATAAGCCAGATCCCCCTTGTCCAGGGGCAGCCTGTGGGTAATGATGTCGGTGGCATCGATGATGCCATCCTTTATCAGGGACAATATGGGCCTGACGTACTTGTGGACCGGGCATTGCCCCATCTTCAGCGTGATGTTGCGCGCAAAGAAATCTCCCAGTGGAAACATATTGTAGCGAGCGCCGTATACGCCAACCAGCGAGACGGTGCCCCCCTTTCGAACCGCACGGGAGGCAATCTCTATGGCGGATTTGGCTCCCCCCTGAAGTTTCAGCGCCGTTTCGATCTTTTCCATGAGGCTCATCCGCCCGTCCATACCGACGCAGTCCACCACCACATCGGCCCCTCCGCCGGTGATCTCTCTGATATACTGGCCGGTATCGTCATGGTCTTCAATATTCACCGTCTCCACACCATAGTGTTTTCTGGCGTGTTCCAGGCGGTAGTTCAGCGCATCCACGGCAATGATGCGCTTTGCCCCCATGAAGGCAGCCCATTTCACCGACAGAAGGCCAACCGGCCCGCAGCCCAGGATCACCACGGTATCGTCCTTTCCCACGCCGCCCATTTCCACACCCCAGTAGGAGGTGGGCAGGATGTCTGTCAAAAAGAGCACCTGCTCATCCGACAGCTCCTCCGGGACCACAACAGGACCCACATTGGCATAGGGGACCCGTACATATTCGGCCTGGCCTCCTTCATAACCTCCGAATGTGTTGCCATAACCGAAATAGGCACCGAATTCGCCATGGGGATTGGAATTGTCGCATTGGGACCAGAGCCCGTGGTTGCAATACCAGCAGTGCCCGCATGAAACGGGAAAGGGAATGATGACCCGATCCCCCTTTTTCAGCCTGGTGACTCCCTTTCCGGCTTCCTCCACAATGCCCATGGCTTCATGACCAAGAATAAATCCCCTTGGCATGTTTGGGATCAGACCGTGGATCAGGTGAAGATCTGAACCACAGATGGAGGTGGACGTCACCCTGACGATGATATCATCTTCATGCTGTATCTCAGGATCGCCCACATTTTTTACCTGGACATCCCTGATGCCTTCATAAACCAGTGCCTTCAAGACGCGATCATTCCTTGTCCCAAACAGCATTATCCTGAGATAGCATTTCCATCTGCGTGAAAAATATACAAAAGCCATAAGCTCAATGTCTGGCTTATGGCCATTGGGAGCTTCCGGATTGTCCATCCCCGTTTCAAAGCACCTTCCGGACATTATAAACTGCGTTCAGGACCAGATAATACTGGGGCGAATACCTTCCGATGGTCCACAGGCTGATGCCACCCAACCGGTATTCATTGACCAGGGCCAGCGAGGCATAGATGCTTCTGGCATCCGAGAACCAGACTTCATGCTGCCTTGCCGATTCGTCATAATACCGGAAATAAGGCGCCTGGGCCAACGGATCAAACTGGATGAAAGCGCCCACCCTTCCTGCCAGCTCGACGGCTCCCGTATTGGATATGGTGGTTGCCGCGGAGCCCTCCCTGAAGGGGAGCGTCCAGTTATATCCGTAATTCGGGATGCCCATGAGGATCTTCCTCCTGGGTATGACTGAAACCGCATAATTCAAAACCCGCCTCACCTCGTTCAAGGGCGCCACTGCCCGCGGCGGGCTGTATGTATATCCCCATTCATAGGTCATGAGGATCACATGGTCGACCAGTGCGCCATGGACCGGATAATCATGGGCTTCATATAGCAGTCCCATCTGTTCCCCCGAAATTTTCGGGGCCAGCGCCGTGGTGAGCGAGTAGCCCATCGGGCGGATCCTCGCGGAAACCTTTCTCAGAAAATTGTTATAGTTCTCCCTGTCCCGTGGATAAAGGTATTCAAAATCAATATCCAAACCGTAATAGTTTTTTTCCCTCATGATACGCAGCACATTGTCGATCAGGGTATCCTGGATCTGCTCGTTGGTCAGGATCCGATTGGCCAGATCGCTGGAAAAGCTCCCCCCCTCCTCGATATTTGTGATCACCATGAAGGGAGCCACTCTGGCCGCACGTGCCGCCTGGATGAGCGGTTCGTCATCGATGATGCTCAGGCTTCCATCGGGTCGGACCTGATAGCTGAAAATGCTAAGGAACGAAAGGGATGGCAAGGTTTTCCTCAGTACTTCACGGTCGATTTCCGGAAAAGCATAGCCATTGACCAGGATCTCGCCAAAATTGATTTCCCTCGGCGGTATGTTCAGTTCCTGCCCTACCTGTAAAACGGCGGGATTGGTGATGCCGGGATTGGCTTCAAGCAAGTCGGCCACACTGACATCATAACGTCTGGCAATAGTGAAGAGGGAATCGCCCGGCCTGACCGAATACTTCCTGGTACCTTCAAGGATGACCAGTGTCTGTCCCGGCACCAGTTGCTCCGGGTTTTCCAGCTCGTTATCGCTGATAATCCTTTCGCTGGGTACATCATACAGCCTGGCAATCGAATAGACGCTCTCCCCCGGCCTGACAACATGGATCCTCATATGGAAGTCACGCTCCTGTTCTTGTTAATGCCTGCATTCGGTCAAAGAACACTATTACACAATATGCGGAAGTTAAGGTTTATGACTTATCAGATTTGCCGGAGGAACTTTCATTTCGCCTGGCCGGATTAAGCGCTTCATGGCTATTCCATGCCCTTTCCCTGATGGATGCCTGATTCTGTTCCTGGGCCTGGGCGGTCAACATGGTTTGCCCGATGGAGATGATGAAGTTGCCCAGGGCTGCCTTTTCTTCCGTGGTCAGCGCAAAATTGAGAAGCACCCCGAGGAATGCCGCCAGGAGCGCGAATTGATTCGGAGGCAACCTGTTGAAGGCGTACATGCCCATCACCCGGGAACAAGTTTCAGCAATACCATAATATTAGGCCGTCGCGGTTTTGTGCCTGGGCTCGTTCATATCCGATCTTTCCTTATCGTTACGGCTGTCCGGAAGTTTGAAGGCCGGTACGGCGACAACCAGCCCGGGCTTCAAGATCTTGCAGGCTGTTCGCATTTTTTCCGCTTCATGCATATCCCAGCCACGAGTTGCCATACTAACCCTAGTACATGCAGTCTCGTTCAGCTAAACCATCAGTCCCTGGAAGGTGAGTTTTGTTTGGATATCAAATCATGGATAAAAGACCTGCTACTCTTCCATGAGCCTCAGGTGAAAAAGCCTTTTATTTTGAAAGAGAACAGTAAAACCGCAAACAGCGACTCCGCCGATTCCGGTGAAAACAGGGAGCCTCCAAGGAGAAAGCGGAATGAGAATCTGCTGTTGAAAAAAGTCGAGAAGATCAAGCTGGCCGGCAGAGGGGAAAACCACAAAGAGGACCCGAAATCTGACATCAGCAGGCAGTTGTCGGAAAACCTGAAAACCATCGAAGACCGCTTTTCAGCGTCCCTCAACGGTGACCTGATCATCCGCAAGTTCGGCATAACCGTCAAGGACTCGATCATACCGGCTTTTCTGGTCTTCTTTGACGGACTGGTCAGCACAAAGGTCATCGACGACGATATCCTGCAGCCTTTGATGCTCTTGTCCAACCTGGACATCAAGGACGACGGCAATGACATCCTGAAATACATCCGGAGCCATATTCTGCCCCATAACCAGCTCAAGGAGGTGCGCACCCACCAGGAGATTATCGATGAGGTCTATTTCGGAGGCTGCGGCCTTTATATCGATGGGCTGGATACGGCCTTTGCCGCCGATGTGAAGAATTTTCCCGGCAGAAGCGTGGAAAGGCCCAATAATGAGCTCGTTATCAGGGGACCGCAGGAAGGGTTCACCGAAAACCTGCGTGACAATACGGGTCTGATTCGGAAGCGGCTCATGGATCAGAACCTGATCGCGGAAAACATCATCATAGGAAACAGGAGCAAGACCCCCTGTTCCATTATGTATATCAAGGATATCGCCAACGAGTCCCTGGTAAACGAGGTCAGGCGGCGCCTCAAAAATATCGATGTGGATTACATCATGGATACGGGCGAACTGGAGCAGTTCATCGAGGATGATCCCTCCCTGCCCGCTCCCCAGATGCTTGCTACCGAAAGGCCGGACAGGGTCTGTACCATGCTGATCGAAGGGAGGGTGGCCATCATCATGCATGGCAGCCCCTTTGCCCTGGTGGTGCCCATCACCAGCAATGATATCATGTATTCTGCCGAGGACCAGTTTTTGCGTTTTCCCTATTCCAACCTGCTGCGCTTCATCCGGATACTGGCCATCCTGATGTCGCTGCTGCTGCCGGGAATCTATCTGGCCATCACCAATTATCACCATGAGATGATACCCACCGATCTTTTGCTGGCCATCTTGTCGGCTCGGGAAAAGGTGCCCTTTCCATCCGTGGTTGAGGTGTTCCTGATGGAGATCTCCTTTGAGCTGATCCGGGAAGCGGGTATCCGGATTCCCGGGCCCATCGGCCCCACCCTGGGCATCATCGGCGCCCTGATTCTTGGACAGGCGGCCGTTGAAGCAAACATCGTAAGCCCGATTCTCATCATTGTCGTAGCTCTCACCGGGCTGGGTTCTTTCGCCATTCCCAATTTTTCGGCGGGGTTCGCTTTCAGAATCCTCCGCTTCGGCTTTATCATACTCGCCGCACTTTCGGGCTTTTTGGGGATAACCGTCGGACTGATCCTCATTGGGCTTTGGATGGTAAGCGCCAAATCCTTTGGTGTCCCCTATTTTGCACCGGTTGCACCCAGAACGGCAGGCGGTTTCACCGATGCTATCTTTAAGAGCCCGGCGTGGAAGCAGGAGAAACGTCCGGACTACATCAATGCAAAGAAGAATAAAATGCAGCCCAGGATCAGCCGGAAGTGGGCTTTCACCAATGAAAACAGCAATTTAACCGGCGGTGAGGACAATGATGATAAAAATGAATAAAGGGAAACGCCTTATCGCAATCATCCTGCTGGCTGCCTTATGTCCTCTACTGACATCCTGTTATGACGCCAGAGAGGTGGATGACCTGGGATTCGTCATCGCCTTGGGTCTGGACAAAGGAAAAACCAACGTTCTGAGGTTGACCCTGCAGATTGCCAAGCCTGAATCGGGCAACGATAGTGGAAGCAGTGGCGGCAATTTGCCTTACGAACAATTCAGCGTTGAAGCGCCCGCCATTTTTTCAGGCCTTAACATGATCAACACCTTCGCCAGCAAACAAATCAGCCTCACCCATCTCAAGGTGGTCGTCTTTTCAAGCGAATTGGCACGTGAGGGACTGAAGCCCTATCTCAACGCCATGCTGCGGGGTAAAGAGTTCAGGCCCAACATGCCCATCGTCGTGGCAAGAAATACTGCGGAGGAATACCTGCAAAGCGTTGATCCCAAGCTGGTGATCAACACGGCCAAGTATTACGAATTGGTTTTCCAGAGCTATAAATATACCGGGTCGATTCCAAAGGTGGAATTCCATGATTTTTACCTTGCTTCCAAAAGCCCGTGCAGAAACCCGGTGGCCATACTGGGAGACGCCGGCAAGTTCCAGTCCGCCGAGGAGTTTGACATCAAGAATTCAACCTACATGGACCATCAACGTTCGATGCCGTTTGAAGGGGATTTCTTCGCCGGCGATATTCCCGCCCTTGGCGGCGCACGGGCGGAGAACGTCGGACTTGCCGCGTTTGCCGGCGACAAAATGGTTGGCGAACTGGACGGCACCAATACGACCATGTACCTGTTGTGTACAGGGGATTACGTTCACGCCTACTGGACCTTCCCCGACCCTCTGGCTGAAGGAGAGTATGTGTTAATGGATGTCAAGCAGAGCAGAAAACCCAGGCATCGAGTGGATATTGTGGACGGGAAGCCCAGGATCGATATCATGCTCAACCTGGAAGGCGATCTGGTGGCCGTCCAGAGCGATATCGATTATGAAACCGGCGAAAACGCCCTGGTTCTGGAATCGGCTGCGGAAACCTATATCAAAGACCATGTCCAGAAATTCCTGGATAAGACCGTCAATGAGTTCCAGTCCGACATCTGTGGATTCGGGGCATATGCGAGGGCGCTTTTCATGACATGGGCGGAATGGGAAGCCTATAACTGGCATGCCAAATACAAGGACGCCACCTTTAACCTGACTGTAAACTTCAAGGTCAGAAGGCCTGGATTGATCCTGAGAAGCGGATCGCCTGAAACTAAGGAAAACAGGAGTGATAGGCAATGATGTCAATCGGATATATCGTTTTGATTGGCTTTTTACTATGTATTGCCATCTATACGGCCAGCTTCGGGGTCTGGACCTGGAAGAGGAAGAACCGTTTCGGCGCCTTCATGATCTTCATGGTCGCCCTCATCGTCGTGGTTCTTCCCGTCTATATCCTGCTGTTCAGAGAGGCATGAGCTATGAAGAAGAAAACGATATTCGGCCACTGGGAAGCATCGGCCATCATCGTCAACCTGATTTGCACCAAGATATTCCTGAATTTCCCGCGTATGGCTGTTGAAGAAGGCGGCACAGCCGGATGGATATTGGCTGTGTATATTGCCATCCTTGCCATCCTGGGCTTTACCGTCATCCAGAAGCTTTACAGGCCCTTCGAGGGTAAGGATTTGCTGGACATTGCAGAGCTTGCCGCAGGAAATATCGGACGCATTGTGGTCGGGTTTGTGATTCTCTTTTGCCTGGGCTGGGGTACTGTCGCCTATATGCGCATGTTCAGCGAAAACATGAAGCTCATATCCCTCACCACATCGCCTTTAAGCTATGTGGAACTGTTCTTTGTGGTGTGTCTGGTTGTGGGAGCCTTCTTCGGGATCGAAGCCCTGTCCAGGCTCCACGCCTTTGTTGTGCCCATCATTGCTGTGGGGTTCCTGATGATCATGCTGGGCGCCGTCAATTACATCGATGCGGGAAACCTTCTGCCCATCTTTGGAAACGGTCTCAGCGCAATTTTCATAGAAGGCGCCCAGAAGGTATCGGATTACTCCGAAATATTGGTGCTGTTCCTGCTGGCACCGTTTCTGAAAAAATACGATGTCATGAAAAGCACGGGCTACTGGAGCCTGGTGATTTCAGCGTTGTTCCTTGTGGTATCGGTGCTGGTATTCTCCACTGTCTTTCCGTATCCCAGCTCTCTGGAGATCACCATCCCCATCTTCAATGTGGCACGGCTGATCAAGCTCGGAAGGTTCTTTCAGAGGGTGGAATCGGTGTTCCTGTTCATCTGGGCTGCTTCTTCACTGCTCTACATCACAGTGAATTTTTACCTGATCCTGTTCACTTTCCAGAAAGCCTTCCGGCTGGATTACTACAAGCCCCTCATCCTGCCATTGGCCATCATCGTCTTGAGTCTCAATTTCCTGCCCTCGGACTTTGCCGTAGTGGTGACCTATGAGGTGGAGGTGTTCAGAAGCTGGTCCTGGATTCCCGCTTTTGTCATGCCCATCCTGCTGTTAATCCTGGGCCGGCGGAAAAACAGGCAGTCCGCTGGGCAGGATGAAAGCAAACAGCAAAAAAGCTGAAACACACCATCAGCCGCCTTCATCGAGCGCACGCTCCAAAGCCGGGATATCCAAAAGCCGAATGGATGAAAGATGATAATCGATGAGCCCCTCCTCCTTCATTCTGGCCAGTTCCCGCGACATGGAGGGTCTGGAGACATTCAGAAAATCGGCCAGTTGGTTGCGGTTCATGCTGAGCGTAAAGGTGGCATGCCCTTCCCTCCGGTACTGATCGAGAAAGAAGGCACAGAGCTTTCCCCGCATGCTTTTGATGGTCAGTATCTCAAGCCTTTTATTCAGCATCAGCGCACGGTTGGACACGATCCGCAGCATGTTCCGGATGATAGCCCGGTGCCAGGGGCACAACCGCTGGCATTCGCCGATGATTTTTTCCCTGGGAATGAAGAGCGTCACGGCATCCTCCATGGCCTGGACCGTTGCCGGCCAGACCGACTGGTCGGAAAAAGCGATGATTTCGCCGAACATATCCCCCGGTTTGAGCATATGAAGGACGATCCTGTTGCCGGAAGAGGACTCTTTGTTCACGGACGCCTCCCCTTTCAGCAAAAGGCCAATGCCCGTAAAAGGCTCTCCCGCAAGGGTGATCAGGTCGTTCTTTTTAAATTGCCTGACATGGGGATTAAGGCAATGGAGCATGTTTTCTACGGCTTCCGGTTCCATGCCGCTGAACAGGACCGACCGGCAGATGATGTCAAGATAATTCCTCAGCAAGGTCCAACCCCCTTAATATTTCCGCGTTGACGCATATTACATGCGTACGAAAGGTACTCATGCCTGCCCGGTACGGCCGCCGCCGGCCTTGCCGCACTCCCGGCAGTAGCCGAACATCTCCAGCCTGTGGCCGGTTATGCTGAAATCAAACTGTTTTTCCAGCCTGCTGGCATAATCGTGGAAGGGACAGCCCGTCACAGGGATGATTTTTTTGCATTTGACGCAGACAAGATGATGCTTATGCCCTTCCTGCCTGATCTCATACATGCTTTTGTTATTATCGGTAAAGTCGGTCTTGGCGATGATATTCTTTTCCACCAGCACATCCAGCGCACGGTAAACCGTGGACAGGCTGATGGAGATGCCTTTGTCCTTCAGCGCCAGGTAAAGTGTTTCTGCCGACACAGGCTCGCCGAAGCTCTCCAGGGTTTCCAGTATGGACTGACGGTGGCTTGTGTTGCGCAGGTTTTCTTTTTTAAGCAGCTTTCCGTATCTGTCTTTGTCTTCCAAAGCCCTTCACCCTCATTTCAAACAGAGTCCCGCCGAATCATGCACGACGGCGCCTCGCAAAAAGCGTCAGAAGGAAGATAACGGCTGTGATGATTACAATGGTCGCACCGGAAGCCGTTTCGGTATAATAGGAGGCTATCAGGCCCGAAACACCTGAAAACAGGGATATGGCAACGGCTATCAGGTGATACTGCCGCTGATTGCGCGCGATATTGCGGGCGGCTGCCGCGGGAAGCACCAGGAAGGAATTGATGACCAGCAGACCGATCCAGGACATGGACACGGTAACCATAACGGCTATGGCCATGCTGAACAGGGTTTCCAGCCAGAAGGTGCGCACTCCCCTGCTCCTGGCGAGGACCGGGTTGATGCTGGCAAAGAGCAGCCTGTTGAAGAAAAAATACCAGTAGATCAGAACGACCACCAGGATAACGGCGATGATCACGATCTCCTGCGGCGTGATGCTCAGGATGCTGCCCACCAGATAAGAATTGAGCTTGGCGAAGCTTTTTCCGCCTAAAGTGGCCAGGAAAATGCCTGCCGCCACCGCAAAGGACGAGAAAACACCGATGATGGTATCGCTGGACATCCTGGTCTTGTGATGGACCACCGATATGCCCACTGAAAAAACGAGGGAAAACGCCACAGCGGACCACATGGGCTGTAAAAAGCCGGCCAGCCCGCCTATGACGATCCCGGTAAAGGCACCGTGGCCCAGCGCATCGGAAAAGAAGGCCATCTGATTGTTGACGATCATGGTTCCCAGGGTTCCAAAGATGGGAGCCAAAAGGATGATAGCCAACAAGGCGTTCTTCATAAAGAGCATCTTACCGGGTTCAGCCCATTCAAAGGGCAGCAGATCAACCAGGTTGTACCAAAGTTCCATAGCTATCACGACATCCCTGTAAAAATCTTTCTGAAACTCTCGCTCGCCATAACCTCCTGAGGCGTACCGCTGGCCAGCACCGTACGATTCAGCAGCACGAGCCTGTCCGCGTGCCGCGCCACCAGGTCCAGATCATGGGAAACCATGATGATGGAGAGGTCATAGTCCCTTCGGATATCCGAAAGCAGGTTGTAGAACATTTCCAGTCCGTTCTGATCGATGCCGGATACCGGCTCGTCCAGAAGGAGCAGCTCCGGAACAGGCTCCAGCGCAAGCGCCACCAGGACCCTCTGGAGCTCGCCCCCGGAAAGAGCGCCCAGCCTTTTGTCCAGCAGATGTTCCGCCTGGGCCCTGGAAAGGCATTCTTTCGCTCTCTGCCTGACCCTGTCCGGAATCCGGAGCCAGGCCGGGCTCCTGCTGCAGCAGACAGTATAGAGATCCAGCACACTGGTCGGGCTGGTGGCATCCAGGTTCAAATGCTGCGGCACATAACCGATGACCGGCCGCTCCTTCCTGACACCGCTGCTGCTCATGAATTTAAGGGTGCCGGTATGCCTGACTTCTCCCAGGATAGCCTTCAGCAACGTGCTCTTCCCCGCTCCATTGGGACCGATGATGGCTGTAAGCTCACCGCAGTGGACATGGAGGTTGATATTCCTCAGAATGGTGTCGCCGCCAATCTTTACCCCCAGGTTTTCAATCCGTGTGCAGCACAGGCCGCAGTTTGGGCCTTCGCAATCTTTTGTCGTGTTAATGCCATGATGGTTCATTTCAACGCCTCGATTAAGGTTTGCAGATTTTTTTCCATGGTTTCCACATAGCGGTCCGGATCGGCGTCCTTCGGACCGGTAACCAGCGGATCCAAAAGGTACACCTTGGCACCCGTTTCGGACGCTATGGTCTCAGCCGCTTCCGCCGAGTATTGGGGCTCGGCAAATATGGCTTTAACGCCCAGCGCGTTGATGATCTCAATGGTCTCCTTAAGCTCCGCGGGACTGGGTTCGGTGCCCGGTTCCCGCTCGATGACCGCAACGATATTCAGGCCGAATTCCTGCGCAAAATAGGGAAAAGCCTCATGGAAGGTCACGATATCCCTTGATTGGATATCTTTCAGCGCCTCATGCATCCTTTCCTTCTGCTCTTCAAGCTTGCCCCGGAATTCTTCGGCGTTGTGCCTGTATGCTTCCGCATGGGCCGGATCCGCTTCCACCAGGGCTTTTTCGATATTCCCAACCTGCTGTATGGCGTTGGAAATACTCACCCAGACATGAGGATTGGCTTCCCCGGTGTGTTCATCCACGATGAGGGGAATATCCTTTGCCGCCTCCACTACCGGCAGATCGGGATAAACATCTTTAATCTGATCCACAAAGGTTTCCATGCCGGCACCGTTTATCACGAACAGGTCGGCATCCTCCAGCGTCTTCATGTCGGCCGGGCTGAGTTCATAATCATGGAGACATCCTGACTGGGGTTCCGTCATATTGGTGACGCGAACGCCAGGTATACCTCCGGCCACGTTGATGGTCAACACATAGATGGGATAGAACGATGTCACGATATGAAAAGCGTTTCCCGCCTCACCAGACAAAGCGCCGCTATCGGCGGTGCCACCCGGTTCGGATGTGATCCCGGAACCATTGGCGCCGCATGCGGAAAGCAGCATGGCGCAAAGAAGAAGGCTTACCATAGCCTTTATAGGCTTCAAGCGTTATTCCTCCTTAATGGGATTGATTCGCATTTGCATCTAGTAAATTGTACAACAGTATTGTTGCACATTCAACCCTAAATATACTTTTGGTACACAACGGCGGAAGTAAAAAATCAGGCCGGGCAGCCGCCTCACGAGAAGCGCGTCCGCCGGCCTGATCAGTTATTGGCAATGGTTTATTGAAAGCCGCACGCATTAATAATTAATCTTCTTTATTAAGCCGGGCCAGCATTTCATCAATATCGATGCCATGAACCTCAGCGGCTTCCTCAAGCGTCTCGGCCTGCGAAGCCGGACAGCTGACGCAACCCAGTCCCATGCCGATCAGGATTCGCGCAGCCTCGGGATTCTGCCTGATAACCTCGCCGATTGTCATATCCTTAGTTGCTTTCATTGCTCGTTCCTCCTTTTTTAATAGTATCATACATTAATCCCAGGGATCTTGCAAATGTCATGTTATCCCACAACTTGCTGTAAACGGCATCACCCTGCTCTTATTCGGAGAGGAGCCTTTTTTCACCCTCAAGTTCCTGGATAGGTTTGATGTTCTGCGTAACCTCCGCGACACCCAGGTACTCGCCTTTGTCATTTCTTACGGCGTAATACCGGATATAAGCCGTCACCTTATCGCCCATCCTGATCCAGAAGTCCTCATGATCCTTCTTGCCACTTTTCAGATCCGCCATGATTTTCTCGACGATATGAACGCTGGCGGGCGGATGGCAATTCTGGACTTTCCTTCCAATGATGCTTTTCGGCCTGGCAAAGATACGGTCCTTTCCCTGGGTGAAGTACCGCACCGTATCGTTCCTGCCGACAAAGGTGATATCAAAGGGAAGAGTGTTCAGCAGGGCATTGATTTCTTCATAGGTCATGGCACCCGCATCAAAACCGACGATATTCTCCATCGGTTTCTCCTCCGCTTTGGCCTGTTGTACCGGATCGACCCGCTCAGGGTTCCAGGGGGTGTCGGGCTGAATCAGGCAATAGCCGATTTCATCGCTATCCTCCAGGATCTTCTTCCATTCATCTTCTGAAAGGGTATCCATGGCCATGGGAAATAGGATATTCTCTTCCTTGAAGATCATCTCCCTGACCTTGCCGATGGCCTCATCGGCCATCTCAAGCAGGGCATCCCTGCCACCGTCATAGTTTTCGAGCAACCTTATGGTTTCCTTAATCGCCGCACGTATTTCATCATCGACCCCCCACATGACTTTTGGGGGTGCGGTTATCCCATACTTCTCCAGGTAGGGGAAGAGCAGGTTCTCCTTCCTGGCATAGTGTTTGCCCACTTCCAGCAACTGTTTAAAGCCTTCCAGAAGTTTAGCGGCAGCCTCCCGGTCATCGGTGGTTCTGAGTTTTTCAAGAAGCGGTTCAAGTTTCCCTTCGATGAGCTTTTCAATTTCCCTGTTTTCCTGCTTGAAGATCCGGACCGGATGCCCGGCCGCTTTGGCAGCTTCAGGTTCCTTGTGGATGTCCTCAATGGATCCCTTAAAAACCGATGCATGGACATCGCAAAGCCTTTGGACCTCTGTGACGGGCATACCTTCCATGATGAGTGCCTGCTCCATTTCGGCTATTTCGCTGGAGGAAACACCCTTGATCAGTTCTTCAAATCTGGGTTTCACTTCTTCAACGGTCTTCCCGTTGTGTAGTTCCCTGATGATTTCCTTTAGCACTTTCTGCCTGTATTCACGGTTATTGATTATTTCGCTCATGCAGTATCACCTCCTGTATTGTTCACTTTTTCCCTGGTTTTTATGAATAATCTCCGGTGTCGCTCAAGCATCAAACGGGTGCCGTTTTTTGAAAAAAAGACCGGCTTTGGAGCCGGTCTCATTCATGCATGGCAAGCCTCGGGCATTCGCATCCGTTTACAGGACCAGGAACAGCAATGCAAGGGCCAACCATTCATTCCGGTACCTGTGGCACCTTCTGTGTCTGCAGCAGGAATCGCGGCACTTCATGCAGCGGCAAAAGCACTCTCGCCGACAGAAAAGCTCACGCTGTTTTCTGCTTATCTCATCACACACAACAGCACCCCTCGGATAACTTGTCCTGGTACATGCTATTCATGAGACCGGAATAGTGTTCTGATGCGCATCAGACCACATCGTAACCCTGATCTTCAATCGCTTCCCTGATCTGTGAAAGGGATACTTTTTCATTGTCAAAAGCCACCGTTACCGATTTACCCTTCAGGTCGACCGCAACGTTCTCAACTCCGGGCAGGCTTCCTACCGCTTTTCTGACAGCATTTTCACAATGGCTGCAGGACATGCCTTCAACCTTAATCATTTTTGTTTCCACCATCAAACATTCCTCCCTCATCAGCAGCGGACAACAGCATCCGGCCGTTGCCGTTTAAAATCCTGTTTCTATGTGATGGAGCCAAAGAGCTCAGCAGATTATTCATATGCAACAATTATTTCTCTTTTGTAATCATTATAGCACGCAATCACGTCCATGTCTGTAGCCCCGGTTACATAAATTTCGCCATAACAAAACCATGTCGCATAAGGCATGGTGAATCAACGAAAGATAAGGAAAAAGGAGGAGAGGCCATGCATACCATGTGGAAAGGATCGATCAGCTTCGGCCTGGTCAACATACCGGTTAAGATGTTTGCGGCTACCGAGGAGAAGGATATCCGCTTCAGAATATTGCACAAGAAATGCAGAACCCCCATCAGGCAGGAAAAAGTATGCCCCACCTGCAAGGAAGAAATAGGCCCCGACGACATGGTCCGGGGCTTCGAATATGAGCCGGGAAGATTCGTGCTCATCGACGACGAGGATCTGGATGCCATCAAACCGGCTACCGCAAAAACCGCCGAAATCCTGGACTTTGTGGATTTGCGGGAAATCGATCCGATCTATTTCGATAAATCCTACTATCTCGCCCCGCAGGAAAACAGCGGTCATAAAGCCTATAGCCTCCTGTGCCAGGCCATGCAAAAAACAGGGAAGATTGCCGTGGCCAAGATCACCATCCGAAACAAACAGTCCCTGGCCGTGATTCGCGTGCTCAACAATATTCTCATCTTGGAAACCATATTCTACCCCGATGAGGTGCGGCCCGTGAGCCTTATCCCCGGCATCCCGCAGGACGTCAAAATCGAGGAACGGGAGCTTGCCATGGCCGAGCAGTTGATTGAAAACCTGACTTCCGAATTCAACCCGGAAAAATACAGGGACGAGTATCGTGAGAAGCTTCTGGAGCTTATCACGAAAAAGGCCGAAGGCGAAGAAATCGTCACTGCTCCGGAAGCGCCCCAGCGTAATGTGGTGGATCTCATGGCGGCCCTGCAGGCCAGCCTGCAGCAAACCCAGGAAATGAGGAAGCAAGGCAAGATACCGCCGGGCAAGGAGCGTGCCAAAAAGGGCAAAAATCAGCCGGTCGAAGCCGGGTGAGCCTATGGATTGGATTAAACCCATGGAGCCAATTTTGAGGCCCGACGTGGTGACGGGCTGCCAGTGGATCCACCAGGTCAAGTGGGATGGCGTAAGAATCCTCTGCCGGGTGGAGAACGGAAAGATACGGCTCTTCACGCGGAACAGGCGCGAGCGCACGGGCTTTTATCCCGAATTGGACGAGATCCCCGGTCTCCTGAGGGCAAGGAGCGCCTGGCTTGACGGCGAAATCATCGTCCTGGATCAGAACCAGAAGCCGTCCTTTTACCATGTGCTCATTCGGGAGAGGCTTGGCAATGCCGCCAGGGCATCCTTCTATGCCAGGCGGAACCCGGTCCGGTATATCGTGTTTGATATCCTGGACCTGGACGGGAAGGATTTGAGGTCCTATCCCTTAAGGCAGCGGAAGGCCATCCTTGAAGAAAGACTGGCACCTGGACGGAATGTGGCCATAACCGATGATTTCTCAGACGGTGATGCCCTTCTGGCCCTGATGAAGCAGAAAGGATGGGAAGGCATCGTTTCAAAGCGTGCCGACAGTCCATATACCGGCGGCAAAAACCACAGGGACTGGTATAAGACAAAGCTGCACAAAAAACTCCTTGCCGCAGTATGCGGCCTGTCCATGAAAGATGGCGCTCCAGGTTCCCTCCTCTTAGGCATCAGGCCGGACAAGGAATGGATCTATATTGGAAAGGCATCCTCGGGGATGACCCAGGAACACTTTCGTCTGCTTCGTGAGAACATGGGGTTCCTGGTGTCCGAAAGGCCGCCGTTCCCGATAAAGGCATCGGGCATGGGAGACATCGTCTGGTTCAAGCCCCTTCTGACATGTTGGGTCAGTTTCCTGGAATGGACCCACGACGGGGTCCTCAGGCATCCCAAAATCCTGGGATTCAGCCGCAGCAGCCCCGATGAGGCCGACGGGACGGAGTATGCGGAGTGATTGCCACGCTGCGCTCGCAAGATTGCGGACGAAACGTCAACGGAATGCGTCAGTCTCAGGGAGCCCGTTAAGCAGTACCCGAATGTCATTGGGAGCGGAACGCAGTGAAGCGCGGCAATCTCCTAATACTTCGCGGGCAGCCAGGGAAGTGATTGAGATTGCTTCGTCGGCTATTCCTCCTCGCAATGACGCGATGGTATGGCTTGCGGAGTATTATCCACGGGTGTCATCGCGAGCCGAGTAAAACGAGGCGTGGCAATCTCAGGAGCCGAAGAGATTGCTACACTTCGCTCGCATCGACACCTGCGCAAGAAGGTAGCCTGTAAAGGTTAAGGCCGCATTGCGATAAGGCGCCAAAACAGCCTGTGAGAATGGGATAAGTGCGGCTGCTGTTTGAGCGCAGCGAGTTCAGCCACCCCCCATTCAAACAGCTGCTGTTTTGCAGCCGTACAGCACAGCGACCGGGCTTTACTGGCTCCCGCCCCGGAGAGATTGCTACACACCGCTTACGCGGTTCTTGCAATGACATAACTGCTAGGCGTAACGCCACTGCCCAAAAGGCAGCATGCAAAAAGGAAGTGTTTTGCTATGTCCGATGCGGAAATCATCGTCGTTGAAGGTAAAAAGATCAAGTTCAGCAACCCGGAAAAACCGCTTTGGCCCGAAGCCGGCATCAGGAAGATCGACTACCTGGCCAGGATGATGGAACTGGCTCCCTACATCCTGCCTCATTCCCGTGACAGGCTCCTCACCTCCATTCGCTACCCCCATGGGGCCGGCGGCGAATCCTTTTTCCAGAAGAATGCCCCGGAGCACACGCCGGAATGGGTGAACACCCATACCTGGAACGACGTTTCCTACATCCTGCTGGATTCCCTTCCCACCCTGACCTGGCTGGTAAACCTGGCGGTGCTGGAGTTCCACACCTCCTTCAATACCTGGCAGCGGGAAAACCATCCGACCGCCATCGTCTTTGACCTGGATCCCTCCGAAGGACAGCGCTTTGAAGATGTGGCGGAGGTTGCCCTGCTGGTGAAGGAAACACTGGACTCCCTGTCCATAACCAGTTTCATAAAAACCTCCGGGGCTACCGGCCTTCAGATCTACATCCCGGTCGGAGGCCGCTACGACTACGAGGAAGCACGCCGGATCAACACCTTCTTCGGCAGGTATTTCAGCCAGAAATATCCCCGGAAGATCACCATTGAGCGCATGATCGAAAAGCGGGGCTCAAGGGTCTATTTTGATTACCTGCAAATGTGGCAGGGCAAGACCATCGCCATGGTCTACACGCCAAGGGCCACCGAACGGGCCACCATATCCATGCCCATCCAGTGGGAGGAACTGAAAAAGGGCATACGCCCGGAGGATTTCACGCTCAACAATGCCCTGGAAAGACTAAAAAAGAAGGGGGATCTTTTCGCCCCCCTCCTTGAAAACCGGGTCCAGGAAAGCTTGGACAGCCTGTTGGAATATGCCGGTAAGAATGTTTAGCCAACCGCCTGTTCGCGTTTTGCCACCATTTCGTCGACGACCGCCATGTTGACGGCGTTGACGAATGCCAGGGCGCTGGCCTTGAGGATATCGGTATCAATGGCCTTGGACGAATAGTTCTTGCCGTTGTGGCTGACCTTGATGCTGACCCTTCCCAGCGCCTCCTTGCCCCTGGAAATGCTGTTCAGCTTGTATTCCATGAGGTTCAACTCAAATCCGGTCGCCTCGCGGATAGCCGTGTAAAGCGCGTCGACGGCACCATCACCCACGCTGCTGGCGGTAAGTATCTCGTCGCCCTTCTTGATCTTCACGCTTGCAGACGGGAAGTTGTTGTTGATGACAACCTGCATATCCTCAAGCTCGTAGAGGTCTTGCAGTTCGGGGCCATCCGCGTTGTCCCGCTTGATGGTGCTCTGGACGATGTGGAAGAGATCGTGGTTGTAGACCTCTTTCTTGGCATCGGCCAGCTCAAGGAATTTGGCGAAGATCTGTTCAAATTCCTCATCGGTATAGTTGGTGAAGCCAACCTGGGCCAGGGCGTTCTTTACGGCATGACGCCCGGACCTTGCGGTAAGGATGATTTCCATGTCGTCCGCACCCACATCCTCGGGATGGATGACCTCGTAAGCATCCCTGGATTTCAGGAGGCCATCCTGGTGGATACCGGAAGAATGCGCAAACGCGTTATCGCCCACAATCGCCTTGTTGACCTGCACGTCAAGACCCATCAGCGAGCTGACGAGGCGTGATGTTTTCTTGAGTTCGGTGGTCTTGATACCCGTGGTGGCCTGGTAATAATCCTTTCTCAGGAAGAGCCCCATGACCACTTCTTCGAGGGCAGCATTACCCGCTCTTTCGCCGATACCGTTGATGGTGCATTCCACCTTATCGGCGCCGTTCTTGATAGCGGCCAGGGTGTTGGCCGTGGCAAGACCGACGTCGTTATGGCAGTGCACGCTCAGAATCACATCGGGATTGAGGTTCTTAAGCCGTTCATTGATCTTTCTGATCAATTCGCCGAATTCTTCGGGAACCGCATAGCCAACCGTATCGGGTATGTTGATCATGGTGGCTCCGGCCTTCACAACAGCCTCAATGGTTTGCCAGAGGTAATCAAAGTCCGATCTGGAAGCATCCTCGGTGGAGTATTGGACATTCGGGCACAAGGACTTGGCGTACTTCACTGCCTCCACGCCCTGTTCCAGGATCTGCTCCCTGGTCTTTCTGAACTTCTTCTGCACATGCACGTCGGATGTGCCGAGGACGATATGAATCAAGGGCTGTTCGGCATGCTTCACGCTGTTGTATACCGCGTCGATATCGCTTTTTACCGCTCTGGCCAGGGCGGTGATCATGACCTTGTCGCCGATCTGCTTGGCAATCTCCTCCACCGCCTTGAAATCGCCGGCCGATGAAGCCGGGAATCCGGCCTCAATGATATCCACATTCAGGTTCTTGAGCTGGTGTGCGATTTGCAGTTTCTCATACAGATTCAGTTTTGCGCCGGGGACCTGCTCGCCGTCCCTTAAAGTTGTATCCAGTACGATTATTTTCCGCATGATTTCACAACCTCCGTTTTAATCCATGATGTTTTCTTTGTATCTGCGCAGATAGTCCCCCATCGTATACGGGGTGAATAGTTTACTTGAATTAAAAAGCCTCGTCTCCGTGTAAGAGACGAGGCTGAAATCCCGCGGTACCACTCTTATTGGTTCATATAAGCAATGAACCCCCTTTTTCGATGGCCAACACCATCTATCCCTTTAACGGTGGAACTCCGTCTTACCCTACATTATCGGGCAGAAGCTCATGGACGAGTTCGATGAATCTGAAATTACCGTCTCTCACCTGCCACGGCTCTCTGTGAATTTCGCAATTCATCTACTACTTCCAATCATCGCTTTTCAAACGATATAATTTGTCTATATTTTATAGCACCATCCATGATCTTGTCAAGCACTCTTTTCCAACAACCTTTAAATTTTCAACGGGCTTACCAGGAGGCAGAATATCAAAGGTTTTCAGCCGTTTTATCCCATATGGGGCAATCGAATAAAGCGGATCATGCGGGTGCCTAATCCTCCGCCGAAACGGCATCGCATTTTTTCATGAACAGCCTGATGTTGTCTTCCTCCTCGGCCACATCCGCACCCGTTCGTCCAAGGCGGTCGCACAAGGCCAGAAGTCCAATCTCACGGATAGATACCTGGCTTTTCATCTTCGCGATTTCCGCGTAGGGAAGGTGCTTGAGCACAAAGAGCGCTTGCATGTGCCATCGGACCAGCGCGGAAACAGCCCGGATGAAACCTTCCTCCTGGCCGCAGGCCTCCAGGAACTCAACCGCCAGCTTCTCGCCCGCCTTGTCATGATCATAGGCCGTGATTCTTCCCTTCCTTAGCCGGGTGGTGACAGCCTTCCCGATGTCATGAAGCAGGGCAGCCCACATGAATACCCGTGGGTTCTCGCTCCGTTCCCTTCTCGCAGCGGCCTGATCCACCACCAGCATGGTGTGGTTCCAGACATTGCCTTCCGGGTGGTGGACAGGAGACTGTTCCACGTCCTCAAGACGTTTGAGGTAAATAAACGGAAAAATCCGCATCTCAGGTCTTCCCCTGGATTTTTCCAAAAACGCCGAGGGCTTTTCGTCCCTCATCAGATGCGCCTCTATTTCATTGAAGAATCCCTGAATGTCAGCCATGGCTTTATCCTCCATAAAGGGCAAAATATTGGGGCAAGCACGAAATAAATGACTTCGCCACGCTTTAGTTATGCGCCTTTTTGCCGCTATCAATACCCTGTGGGCCGCCAGACACCGGGATGCTGACGTCAGTCATCCAGTTGCCGGATGATCTTGCGAAAGGCGGTCGGTACGGGCAGCTTCCGCATTTGTTCCGGCGTCTGGAATCCGCCCGTTTCGGCCGGGACATCGAAGTTAACGGGCAAAGCGTCGCAACTTTCATCTGTCTCTATCAGTACCGGTTCAAGTTCCCATCGGCGATGGGTAAACACGTGGATGACGCGTTTCAGAAAGCGCTTGTCCGTCAAAAAAGGCTCGATTTCCCTCCACCGGTCCTCCCCGATGAGAGGAAAGCCCCAAAGTCCGGATAAAAGGCCCCCTTCCGGCCTCTTTTCCATCCAGTACCTGCCGTCCCTTTTGATGACTAGAACACGGTACTTCTCCGTCGAAGGTTTTGGCTTTTTTGCCTTGACCGGATATTGTTCCACCACATTCCTGCCATATGCCTGGCAGAGGCAACTGACAGGGCATTCCTGGCAGGCGGGTTTTCTGGGCATGCATACCAGGGCGCCAAGTTCCATCAGGGCTTGGTTGAAGATCCCCGGATCCCCCTTGATCAACTGCATCACCTTTTTCTCAAAGTCCGCCCGTGATCTTGCCTGGCCGATATCCTGCTCCATCAGGAATACGCGGGACAGGACCCGCATGACATTGCCGTCAACCGCCGGGGCGGGTATGCCAAAGGCGATACTCAGGATAGCGCCCGCGGTATAGGACCCGATGCCGGGAACACGCCTCAATGAGGCCGGATCATCAGGAAACCGTCCGCCGTGCTGCTCTACAATATACCTGGCGCCACGGTGCAGGTTTTCAGCCCGCCTGTAATAGCCCAGCCCCTGCCACAGGGCAAAAACCTCCTCTAGGCTTGCGCCAGCCAGGGATTCTATATCAGGGAAACGTTCCATAAACCGTTCATAGTAAGGTATAACCGTATCCACCTGAGTTTGCTGGAGCATGATCTCCGAAACCCATATGCCATAAGGGTCCCTGGTGCGACGCCAGGGCATGTCCCGCTTATTCTCCAGAAACCACCGGCAGAGCAAATCCGCAAATTCCATATGTCATTAACCGCCTTGCTTGTTGTTCTTTTACGGATTATATCCAAATCACCGTTTCCATGGCAAACCAAAAACCGGAAAAATTCCTGTGTCCAAGGTTGTTACAGGAAAATGTTTTATGGACCGGGCAACGCCGTAACCAATCGTGCCGGTTCCTCATATGTTGGTCTAAGGAAAAAAATTTAACCCCGGCTAAAACCGGACAAAGTGAGGGAACTTTCATGATGAAGACATCAGACTTACATATCGGACATGACCGCATGATGCCGCTCAGCTTTTTGCCTGTCGGAAGAAAAGCAAGAGTTAAGGCTTTAAAGTCCAACGGTATTTCAAGAAGAAGGCTGCTGGACCTGGGCCTGATATCGGACACCGTTATTGAAGCGCTTCAAAAGAGCCCTTCCGGCGATCCCGTGGCTTATCTTGTCCGGGGAGCCGTTATCGCGCTCCGATCCGAAGAAGCTTCAAAGATCATTGTTGAGCCTGTCTGAATGTCCATATCATGAACGCATAAGGAGGGCAAGGCAAAATGGGTCTTACAATGCAATCCACCGGGAGCTGCGTTCTTGCCGATATGCTGCATATTGAACGCCTGTCTCCCGAGCAAAAGATCATTGCGCTGGCGGGTAATCCCAATGTGGGAAAAAGCACCGTGTTCAACAGCCTGACCGGCATGCGCCAGCATACCGGCAACTGGCCCGGAAAAACCGTTACAATCGCCCAGGGAAGTTATATCCATAAGGGTACCCCCTTCACCCTTGTGGACATTCCGGGAACCTATTCCCTGATGGCCAACTCGGTGGAAGAAGAAGTGGCCCGTGATTTTATCTGCTTCGGGGATCCGGACGCCGTCATTGTGGTCGCCGATGCCACCTGTCTCGAACGCAATTTGAACCTGATCCTGCAGATCCTGGAGGTAACCCCCAACGTGGCGGTCTGCGTCAATCTCATGGATGAAGCACGGCGCAAAAAGATTCGCATCGATCTGGAGGAACTGTCGTGCAAGCTCGGCGTGCCGGTGACAGGAACAAGCGCCAGAAGCGGAAAAGGATTGGATAAACTCATGGACGAGGTTTGGACATTAACATCTGATAAAATCCACGGTTCTCCGACAGTCATTCAATATCCTGAGATCATTGAGTCGGCTGTTGGGCTTCTGGAACCGGCGATAAAGGATGTTGTCGGAGGCAGGCTGAACCCCCGGTGGGTAGCATTGCGACTTCTGGAAGGTGACGAAAGGCTGTTGAAAGCCATCAATAACTATCTGGGCTGTGACCTGATGCGCTCCGAAGCCATCGCCGACAGTTTCCGGAAAGCGAAAGAAACCCTTGAGACCGCCGGAATTCATCCGGAGCTTTACAAAGACATGATCGTGTCGGGCATTGTCCGCAAGGCCGAGGAGATCAGCAGGCAGGTGGTCACCTTTGAAAAGGCCAACTACAACATGAGGGATCGGAAAATTGACCGCATACTTACCTCCCGGATTTATGGCATTCCCATCATGATAGCGCTTTTAGGCGTCATCTTCTGGATAACCATTGCCGGGGCCAATTATCCCTCGGGGCTTCTGGCAGACGGCCTGTTCTGGGTGGAGGAGCGATTGACGGATATGTTTGTATCCATCGATGCCCCGTCCTGGCTGCATGGCCTCTTGGTAAAAGGCATGTACAGGACCCTGGCCTGGGTGGTCTCGGTGATGCTGCCGCCGATGGCCATCTTCTTCCCACTGTTCACGCTCCTCGAGGATTTGGGGTACCTTCCCAGGGTTGCCTTCAACCTGGATAATTTTTTCAAGAAAGCCTGCGCTCACGGCAAACAGGCCCTTACTATGTGCATGGGGTTCGGATGCAACGCGGCGGGCGTTATAGGCTGCCGAATCATCGACTCTCCCAGGGAACGGCTTGTGGCTACCATAACCAACAATTTCGTCCCCTGCAACGGAAGGTTTCCCACCCTCATCGCAATCATCACCATGTTTTTCGCCGGCATACTGGCCGGGCCGTTCCAGAGCATCATCTCCGCGCTGATGCTGACCGGTGTGATCGTGTTGGGCGTCGTGATGACCCTGGTGATCTCCAGGCTGCTTTCCAAGACCATCCTGAAGGGGCTTCCCTCCTCCTTCACCCTGGAGCTTCCCCCTTACAGGAAACCGCAGATAGGAAGAATCATCGTCCGTTCCATCTTTGACAGAACCCTTTTTGTGCTGGGAAGGGCCGTCATGGTGGCCGCTCCGGCCGGCCTGGTCATCTGGGCATTGGCAAATATCCACTCAGGAGGCATGAGCCTTCTGGCACACTCGGCCAACTTCCTGGATCCCTTTGCAAAACTCTTTGGAATGGATGGTTACATCCTGATGGGCTTCATCCTGGGATTCCCGGCCAACGAGATCGTCATCCCTATCGTCATCATGAGCTACATGGCAGAAGGAAGTATGATGGAATTTGAAAGCCTGATTCAGTTGCGGGAGTTATTGGTGGCCAATGGCTGGACTTGGCTCACCGCGCTATGCGTGATGCTGTTTTCCCTGATGCATTGGCCCTGCAGCACCACCTGCCTGACCATCAGGAAGGAAACTCAAAGCTGGAAATGGACCCTGGTATCCATCCTCGTACCCACCGTGACCGGACTTCTCATATGTTTTGTTGTTACCAACGGCGCGCGGCTTTTGGGGCTTGCCTGATTTCAGCGCTTAAGATTTCGATCCTGAAAATTTCTCCCAGGATCGTTTTTTCATATTCCCAAGGATATTCAAGCTCATCCCGAATGATGCAAAATATTCGCCGAATCATTAGGATAAGCTAAGAACGAGGCGATATGCTGGCAGAATTCGCCGTTTATCGCCGATTTTAACGGTTGAAAGGAGGTAATGGCATTGTTTAAATGGGTGGTGGCCTTTTTTGCATTAGCCATCATATCCGCCTTGTTCGGTTTTGGACTGATTGCCAACCTGACTTTCGGGATCGCCAGGATCCTGTTCTATGTATTCCTCGTGCTTGGCGTGCTGAGCCTCATTTTCGGAAACCGCATGTTCAGCTCCAGGGATGATCGGAATGAATCGGAAGATATGAGTGAAATGCGTGAATAACGCCTTTTTTGGAGGTGCCGACAGTGGCTAAGAATAAATATAAAGAAAAGCATATGGCCATGCCTATAGAAAAGCACGATACCGCCGCATGGGCCAATATTGAGCAGAAAAAGCCGGAATCGGGCGTCACAGAGCCCAGTGAATTCCAGGTCAGAAACGCCAAGGACTACGTGGATGCCAATCAGAAGTAAATAATCCCCCTTTTGATTTTTAACCGAGGAGGGTGTCTCAATTGAGGCACCCTCCTCCACATTTCGGGTTAATTTTCCATATCCGGCCTGTAGACGTACCAGCCCTCGTTCCCCAGACAGTTTAAAACATCAGCCTCAATTCCCTCATAATACGAATCATACGTTATTTTGTTCCTATCGTCGACACGCTTGAAATAAATGTTTTCCGTCCTCCGCGATTAGTCGGGCAATATCTTCCTCTATATAAGTGCCGTTTTTATCCTTATAATGAACCGCTAACAGTCCCAAGACCTTTATCTTTATACCGGCAACATCCATTTCGGTTTTCCTGGCCTTGGTCAATGGGCCAAGCATAAAATCATTTTCTATATCGGTAAGCTCCGGCGACATAATCCCCATTCGCGGCTGAACATGCCATGGTTCCCAGGAATCATAAGAGAAATATTCATAAAATACCGGGATTCTAAAATTCGCGGTCAGGTCGTTGGAGGGGAATCCGGGTCTATAGCTTGAGATGAATGCTATTATCATCCCTCCAGCAATTATCCCAATTATTATTACAATAATCCTAAGCTTCTTTTTATTCATATCAATCCCAACTTGTAAAGAAACTGTTGTATACAGCCACGAACAGATAGTTACCCCCTGATACCACGCCTTCACGTTGGTATTGCCGGTAATCATATGTATGAGCGTAATTGTGATTATTGTAAATATATTTAAACTCTTATTCTTTGCGAAAGCGAAAGGTAACAAACGCTTGTTTTAATGTAATGAACGGCGTATAAATTAATGTAATTGCAAAAAATGGCCCGGTTTCGATAACAATCCGAAACCAGGCCATTCAAATTCAGGTTCCAGGCTTATAAAACGCACCTGCCTTCATTCCCCGGTTAATTCAGGACATCGGCTTCGATGTCTTCTTAATATGAATCATGCGTAACCTTGCTCCTGTCACCGGCGCGCTTGAAACAGATGCCGCCGTTAATGGCCGGGGCGTTCTGCTAAGAAGCCCCGTTCTCTGCTATATCCGCAAGGCGCTTGTAGTTCTCCAGGCGTTCCCTGGCATGCTTTTCGGATACCTCAAACATCTGCTGGGCAATGTCCGGGAACACATTGAACAGCGATTCATAACGCAGTTCGCCATGGAGGAAGTCCTGGTAAGGGATCTTGGGATCCTTGGAGTCAAGCTGGAACGGGTTCTTGCCCTGCTCCTTGAGGGCCGGGTTATACCGGTAAAGATGCCAGTACCCGGATTCCACAGCCAGTTTTTCTTCCTCAATACTGCTGCCCATGCCCTTCCTGATACCGTGGCTGACACAGGGCGAATAAGCGATGATCAGCGACGGTCCGGGGTAGCTCTCGGCCTCGGTGATGGCCCGGATGGTCTGGTTCATATCGGCGCCCATGGCGATCTGGGCCACATAGACATAGCCATAGCTCATGGCCATCATGCCCAGATCTTTCTTGCGGACCTTCTTGCCGCCTGCGGCAAATTTTGCCACGGCAGAAGCGGGCGTCGCCTTGGAGGATTGTCCGCCGGTGTTGGAGTAGATCTCGGTATCCATCACGAACAGGTTGACGTCATCCCCCATGGCAAGGACATGGTCCAGGCCGCCGAACCCGATGTCGTAGGCCCAGCCGTCCCCTCCGATGATCCAGAAGGATCGCTTGACCAGGAAATCCTTTCGCTCCATGATCTGCCGTAACAGATCGCTCTTTTTCCATTTATCCTTGATGGCATCCAGAACAGCCCTGGAAGCCGCTTTTGAGGCTTCGCCATCGTCTTTTGCCTCAAGCCATCTGCTGAAGGCCTCCTTAACATCCTCCGGCAGATCGGTCTTCAGGGCTTCCTGCATCAACTCTGCCAGCTTCTCACGAATCTGCCTGACGCCAAGATACATGCCGTAGCCATACTCGGCGTTGTCCTCAAACAGGGAGTTGGCCCAGGCCGGACCCTTGCCCTCCGCATTGGTGGTATAGGCAATGGAAGGAGCGCTGGCTCCCCAGATGGAGGAGCAGCCCGTGGCATTGGCGATCATCATCCTGTCTCCGAAAAGCTGCGTCAACAGGCGGATATAGGGCGTTTCGCCGCAGCCGGGGCAGGCGCCGTTGAATTCCAGCAACGGCCTTAAGAACTGGCTGCCTTTCACGGTCCTGGGGTTCATCACGTTCTCCTTGGCCCTCACCGTCATGGCAAACTCCCAGTTCTCCGCCTGGGCGAGGATCTGTTCCTCCGCCGGCTTCATGATAAGCGCCTTTTCCTTGGCCGGGCAGACATTGGCGCAGTTGGAGCATCCCGTGCAGTCCAGCGGGGCCACCTGGATGCGGTACTGGTAGCTTTCAAGGCCTTTCCCGGTGGCCTGCTTGGTCAGGAAGCTTTCCGGCGCCCGTTTCTTTTCCTCCTCGTCCAAAAGGAACGGACGGATGGTGGCATGGGGGCACACATAGGAGCATTGGTTGCACTGGATGCAGTTATCGATCTGCCATTCAGGGATCATCACGGCTATGCCGCGCTTTTCATAGGCCGTGGTTCCCGACGGCCAGGAACCGTCCTCCATGCCCTTGAAGGCGCTGACGGGCAGCTCGTCGCCTTCCATCCTGGACATAACCTTGTGGACCCGCTTGATGAATTCGGGCTCATCCTTGACGGGCTGTTGCTCATCTTCGGCATCTTTCCAGGACTCGGAAACCTCCACTTCAACAAGCCTTTCAATGCCCATATCCACTGCCTTTTTATTCATGTCCACGATCTTCTGGCCCTTTTTGCCGTACATTTTTTCGATCATATCCTTCAGGTACCTGACCGCGTCCTCCATGGGAATGATATTGGCCAGTTTGAAGAAGGCCGCCTGCATGATCATGTTGATCCTGTTGCCCAGGCCGATTTCACCCGCAATGCTGATGGCGTCGATGATATAGAACCTGATTTTCTCCCTGGCGATAAAGCGCTTCAGGTACGCCGGCAGCTCCTTGTCAAGCTCCTCCGGCGTCCAGGGGCAGTTCAGCACGAAGGTTCCGCCCGGCTTCAGGCCTTTCAGGATGTCATAATTATAAATAAAGGATTTATTATGGCAGGCGATATAATCGGCTCTGTAAACCAGATAGGGTGATCGCAGCGGTTTGGGCCCGAACCTTAAGTGGGAGACCGTGGTTCCGCCTGATTTCTTGCTGTCATAGGAGAAATAGGCCTGAACATACAGGTTGGTATTATCCCCAATAATCTTGATGGCGCTCTTGTTGGCCCCCACCGTTCCGTCCGAACCCAGGCCGTAGAATTTGCAGCTGATGGTACCCGCAGGTGTGGTCTCTATCGGTTCGCCCTCAGGCAGGGATGTTCCTGTCACATCGTCTGCAATGCCGATGGTGAAATGATCCTTGGGTATCTTCTGCTTGAGGTTTTCAAACACGTCCAGGATTTGCGAGGGCCTTGTGTCCTTGGATCCCAGTCCGTAGCGCCCACCGATGATCAGGGGCTTTGCGCCCTTGTCGTAGAAGACTTTGACCACATCCAGATAAAGGGGCTCTCCGGTTGCGCCGGGTTCCTTGGTCCTGTCGAGAACGGCAATGCGTTTGACGGTTCTGGGCAGCACATCGAAGAAATGCCTGGCGGAAAACGGCCGGTAAAGGCGGACTTTAATTAAGCCTACCTTCTCGCCCCGTCCCATCAGGTAATCCACCGTCTCCTCGATGGTATCGCAAACCGAACCCATGGCCACGATCACGTATTCGGCATCCCTGGCGCCGTAATAGTCGAAAGGCCTGTAAAGCCGCCCGGTAATGCTGTGGATATCCTGCATCACCTTGTCCACGATTTTGGGAACCTGATCAAAGAACCGGTTCTGAACTTCCCTGCCCTGGAAGTAGATATCCGGGTTCTGGGCCGTTCCCCTGATCTTGGGATGCTCAGGGTTCAGCGCGCTTTCCCTGAAGGCCTTGATGGCATCATAGTCCAGGATTCGCTCCAGATCCTCGTAATCAATGACGCTGATCTTCTGGTACTCGTGGGAGGTCCTGAAGCCGTCGAAGAAATGAATAAAGGGAAGCCTGCCCTTGATGGCGGCAAGATGGGCCACACAGGCCAGGTCCATAACCTCCTGGACGTTGGAGGAGACCAGCATGGGCGCACCGGTCTGGCGGCAGGCCATCACATCCTGATGGTCGCCAAAGATGGACAGGGCATGGGTGGCTATCGCCCTGGCCGATACATGCAATACGCCGGGCAGGAGTTCTCCGACCATCTTGTAGATATTGGGTATCATCAGCAGTAGTCCCTGCGAGGCCGTATAGGTGGTGGTGAGAGCTCCGGCGGCAAGGGACCCGTGCATGGCGCCGGCCGCACCGGCTTCCGACTGCATTTCCACCACTTTCACTGGTTGTCCGAACAGGTTCTTCTTCCCATGGGCCGACCATTCATCAACGGTTTCTGCCATTGGGGATGACGGGGTTATCGGATAGATGGCCGCTACCTCGGTAAAGGCATAGGATGCATAGGCGGCAGCCTGGTTACCGTCCATCGTTTCCATTTTTGCCATATGTCAATTCTCCTTTGTGGTTTGGGTTGTTTGATACAACATACTATTATTACTATAATTGATAGCAATATTCATATTTGGGCGATGACATAACTTTTTCTGCATAAAAGCGGTGAAAACCATTGCATCAGATATATTAGTATGTTAATATACAAATGAAGGCTACTTTACTCTGGAAATGCTTCAGCACCACATGGCAGCGCGTTTATGATTGCTGCAGGAATGGAGAAATGTGTATGAAACTGACTTTACGATGGTTTGGTACCGGTTTTGACAGCGTTACGCTGGGACAGATCAGACAAATCCCCGGAGTAAAGGGCGTTATCACGACCCTGTACGATATTCCGGCAGGCGAAGAATGGCCCCTTGAGCGCATACGGGCGCTGAAAGAAGAAGTGGAATCCTCCGGGCTGAAAATCCTGGGCATTGAAAGCGTCAACGTCCATGATGCCATCAAGGCTGGGCTTCCCGACAGGGACCGGTACATAGAAAACTACATCAAAACCCTCGAAAGGCTAGGAGCCTGCGATATCCGGCTTGTCTGTTATAATTTCATGCCGGTTTTTGACTGGGTGAGGTCCGATCTGGCCAAGCCCCGCGAGGATGGAACTACCGTTATGTCCTATGATCAGGCGGTTATAGACCGGATCGATTCCTCGAGGATATTCAACAGGATGGACTCGGGTTCGAACGGATTCATCCTTCCCGGCTGGGAACCCGAGCGATTGGCCGATATCCGGAAACTGTTCAAGCTATACAGGGATGTGGATGATCAGAAACTCTTTGAGAATATGGTCTATTTTCTGAAAGCCGTCATGCCCACCTGCGAAAAATACGGCATTAAGATGGCGGTCCATCCCGACGATCCGGCATGGCCCGTATTTGGGCTTCCCAGAATCGTCACCAATCTGGAAAATCTTAACCGGCTGTTTGAAACCGTGGACAGCCCGTACAACGGCGTAACCCTTTGCACAGGTTCCCTCGGCTCCAATCCGGATAACAATATCCCCGAAATCATCCGATCGTTAAAGGGAAGGATCTACTTCGCCCATGTCAGAAATCTCAAATATCATGGTCCCCGCAGCTTCGATGAAGCGGCACATCTATCGGAGGACGGCTCCCTGGATATGTTTGAGATCATGAAGGCCTTCTATGACATCGGCTTTGATGGACCCTTCCGCCCCGATCATGGCAGAGCCATATGGGGAGAAAAGGCCATGCCGGGCTACGGGCTTTTCGACAGGGCTTTGGGCGCGACTTATCTGAACGGTCTTTGGGAAGCCATCACAAAGATGGACAGGCTGAACAAGGCATCCGCTACGGGTGGCAAGTAAAGCATGCATTCTCCCAGTCATTAAGATTGGTGGTTTCCGCACGAATAGATGTAGTATAATTCTTGCTGACATGTTACTATATTAGTGAACATTCGACCAATTCTTACGAGTGAGGAGATTTGTCATGATACCTGAAAGAGCCCTGCCATCAAAGCATTCATCCTTTAGTATTGGGGACGGCGTCTATTACAGTTTACGCAAGAACATCATCACACTCAACCTGAAGCCGGGTGAGCCTCTTAACATTAAAACAATCTCGGAAAAACTCAACGTGAGCAGGACACCTGTAAGGGATGCGCTGATCAAGCTGGCGAAGGAAGGTTTGGTGGATGTCATTCCCCAAAAGGGAACCAGCGTTTCCAAGATCGACCTTAAACGTGTTGAGGAAGAAAGGTTTTTGCGGGAGAGCCTGGAACTTCGGGCCATTGAGATTTTCATGGGCATTAAGAAGGAAAGCGATATCAACCTCCTGCAGAACATTTTGGACATGCAGAAGCAATGCGTTGTGAACAACGACCTGCTTGCGCTGCAGGAATATGACGACGAGTTTCATAAGGTCTTCTTCACAGCCACGGAGAAGAACACCTGTTGGGAAATCATACAAAGCATGTCCGGTCATTACAGGCGCATCAGGCTGATCTCCCTGTGGGAAAGGCCCATCATCACCAAGGTCATTGACGAGCACCAGAAAATCCTGGACAGCATCATCAAAGGCGATACACAAAGGACCATAGCCTTATTTAAAGACCACTCCTCAAGGATCATTGTTGAGGAGAAAGAACTGACACAGAAGTATCCCGAGTATTTCAAGCTGCAATCCGAGGACAACTTCCTAATTAGGGATTTTTTAAGCATGATGTAGCGGAGATGAGGGTTTTGAAGCTTTGTGACTCCGAATTGCAAAACAGGTCTGTCTGGCAGCAGGCAGGCTATGATTTGCATACCTTTGATCGAGAAAAAGCCAGAAAAGCCACAATCGATGAACCCATATGGGTTCATTTTGGTGCAGGCAATATTTTCAGAGCTTTTCCTGCGGTGCTTCAGCAGCAGCTGTTGGATGCCGGCTTAAGCCAAAAGGGGATCATCGTCTGCGAGGGATACGATTTCGAAATCATCCGGCGGCTGTACAAACCCTATGATGACCTGAGCCTTCTGGTGGTGCTGAAACCGGATGGCCGGATTGAAAAGCGGGTGGTTGCCAGCATTATGGAATCGCTGGTGGCGGACACCCAGGTTGCTCATGACTGGCAGAGGCTGAAGGCGATCTTCCGAAAAACATCCCTCCAGATGGCCAGCTTTACCATTACCGAAAAGGGCTATAGCATCTCCGACCCAAAAGGCCGATATTATTCCTCGGTTCTGGAAGACTTCAGCGCAGGGCCGGAGGCTCCCGCCAGTTTCATGGGCAAGATCGCTTCCCTGTGTTACGAAAGGTATAAGGCCGGTGAATTACCGCTGGCCTGGGTCAGCATGGACAATTGCTCCCACAATGGCGAAAAACTTTATCATGCCATAAGCACCTTTGCCCGCGAGTGGACAAAGCGCGGCCTGGTGGAATCCGGCTTTCCCGGGTACGTGGATGACCCCGGAAAGGCGGCCTTCCCCTGGAGCATGATCGACAAGATCACGCCGCGTCCCGACGAGAATATCAAAAAACAGCTTGAAGCGGAAGGCTTTGAGAGTACCGAGATCATCTGCACCGACAAAAAGACCTACGCGGCTCCCTTCGTGAATGCGGAGGAGCCCCAGTACCTCGTCATTGAGGATATCTTCCCCAACGGACGGCCGCCCCTGGAAAAGGCCGGTGTCATCTTCACCGACCGGGATACGGTAAACCGGGTGGAAAAGATGAAGGTCTGTACCTGCCTGAATCCGCTCCATACCGCACTGGCCATATTCGGCTGCCTGCTTGGCTACACCTCCATTTCGGCGGAAATGGAGGATCAGCGGCTTAAGAAACTGGTGGAGAGGATAGGTTATGACGAAGGCCTGCCGGTGGTGTCGGACCCGGGCATCATCCATCCCGGCGAGTTCCTGCGTGAGGTCATCCAGGTGCGGTTGCCCAACCGGTTTATGCCCGATACGCCTCAGCGCATTGCCACCGATACTTCCCAGAAGCTTCCCATACGCTTTGGAGAAACCATCAAGGCCTATATGCGGTCCGGGAAAGGCGCTGCGCATCTCATTTATATTCCTTTGGTTTTTGCCGGTTGGTGCCGTTACCTTATGGGAATCGACGATAACGGCCGGGCTTTTGAGCCAAGCCCCGATCCGCTGTTGGATCATGTGAAACAGCACCTGGAAGGCATTGCTTTGGGAGCACCAGGTCCTTTTGAGGACAGGCTGCATCCCATCCTGAGCGATACCAAACTGTTCGGCGTCAGCCTTTATGAGGCCGGTCTGGCTGAAAAGGTTCTGCAATATTTTACCCGCATGATTTCCGGAACCGGCGCGGTAGCCGCGTTATTGTCCGAACTGCTCGGCGTATAGCGTCCGGTCTGCCTGTGCGCAATCCGGCATACAGCCGGGATGGCGGCAGGAAATGTTTCGGCTCACCGATTCATAGCGCATTTTCTTGCCTATGAGGCTTGGAGGGGGTTTGCATGTCCCATTTTATCCATGACGATTTCCTGCTGCAAAACGAAGCGGCCAGGATTTTGTATCACGAATATGCCAAACATCTTCCCATCATCGATTACCATTGCCATCTGGATCCAGGTGAAATCGCACGAGATAAACGGTTCAACAATATCACCGAGATCTGGCTGGACGGGGATCATTACAAGTGGCGGGCCATGCGTACCAACGGCGTCGAGGAACACTTTATCACAGGGAACGCATCCGACAAGGAGAAATTCCTGAAATGGGCGGAGACGGTCCCTTACCTTATCGGCAACCCCCTTTACCACTGGACCCATCTGGAACTCAAGCGCTATTTCGATATCGATCTGCTTCTTGGTCCGGACACCGCCGAAGCAATTTGGACACATTGCAACGAAAGGCTCAACCGGCCGGATTTTTCAGCACGCAGCATCATCAAGAAATCCCATGTGGAAGCCCTCTGCACCACCGACGACCCGACGGATACCCTGGAATACCACAAGCAGCTTCAGGCCGATCAGAGCTTTGATGTTAAGGTGTTTCCCACCTTCAGGCCGGACCGGGCTGTAAACATTGAAAAGCCGGATTTCAGGGATTATGTCCGGCTGCTTTCATCGGTCTCCGGAATAATGATACGTACCTTCGACGATTTTCTGGCCGCCCTGGAAAAACGAATCACCTATTTCCATGAAAACCGGTGCCGTTTGTCGGATCATTCCCTGGAACCCCCTGTGTTCGTTCCGGGAACCGACAGGGACGCCGCAACGGTCTTCCGGAAGGTTTTGGAAGGCCATGAACCGACCGAGCATGAGGTCGCCATGTTCAAGACAAGGCTCATGCTTTTCCTGGGCAAACAATATGCCGAGCATGGCTGGGTCATGCAGCTCCATATCGGCCCCCAACGCAACAACAACACCCGGATGTTTGAAAAACTGGGCCCCAACACAGGATATGACATGATATCGGACGATACCTATTCACGGCCTTTAGCCAGGTACATGGACACCCTGGAGAGAAAAGGCCTGCTGCCGAAGACCATTCTCTATGTCATCAATCCGACGGATAACGAAATGATAACCACTCTGGCAGGCTGCTTCCAGGGTGATGGCATACCCGGCAAGATTCAAATCGGATCGGGCTGGTGGTTTAATGATCAGAAGGACGGCATGATCCGCCAGATGACCGCTTTGGCCAGCATGGGGCTATTGAGCCGATTCGTGGGCATGCTCACCGACTCAAGGAGTTTCCTCTCCTATACCAGGCATGAATATTTCAGGAGAATCCTTTGCAACCTGCTCGGGACCTGGATGGAAAGCGGTGAAGCTCCCAAGGATTTTGCCCTCCTGGGAAGAATGGTGCAGGACATTGCCTATTACAACGCCAGGCGTTATTTTCAGTTTTGATGACCAGTTGTTTTCCTTTTTACCTACCAAGGCCGGCATATACGGGAGCAAGTTCCCTGAACTCCTGGTCCTCTTCCACCCGATAGATATGGCCCTCAAAGTTTCTTAATGTCATGCCCGCCTCCGATTCCCCAATGCAGTAGTTGGGAAGCAGCGGGATCTTGCCGCCGCTTTTTAGCTGCCACTTCCAGTCAGACCATTTTTCAGCCCGTTGTTCCTCTTCCGGCCCTCCAGGCTCCGGGTTTGGGCTGTCGTTTTTGCTATCCATTCTAAAGTCCCTTATCATGAATTATAAGACCAAATCCCATCTTTTGCCTGCCGCCAGTTGATTGACAAGCATGATTCTTTCAGTTTCGTAACCCAGTTCCATAAGGGTTGACTCAATGCCTCTTATGGTCTCCTCTCGGTCGAACTCGGCTGCTTCCTCCAAGCTGAATCTTTCCCTGAGATAATCATCCATCAAATCATAGGCCAATCCGATTTTCATATTCAAGGCCCCATATCAGCCGCGGCATCATGCCCGGATAATCCGTGTGTACACTTTCACTCTACATGTTCACAGTCATGTTTTCTATGGACATTTGCGCATATTTCATGTTCCGGGAAAGTTTTTTTAGTCTATTTTACGGAAAAACCAATAATTTGGTCCGTGAACCCGATTGATTTTTGCTGTTGAAAGCTGTATAATCACTATCGTTGGGATTTTAGCTCAGCTGGGAGAGCACTACACTCACATTGTAGGGGTCACTGGTTCGAGTCCAGTAAGTCCCACCAAAAACCCCCTGGAACGGCTGTTCCAGGGGGTTTTTCAGCGCCTTTTTCACGCCAAAAGTCCTTAGTCACGGACTGTTCCTTATTCCATTTTAAATTTGCTGATGGAATCGTTCAGTACCCTGGCAACTGTTTCAAGCTGCTCCGCATACCTGGACAGCTGCTCGATAGCCGAAAGCTGTTCCTGTGAGGATGCGGTCACCTCCTGGGTGGAAGCGGCGATCTGCTGGGATACCGAGGAAATATTCTGAATGGCCAGCAGCACGTCCGTTTTGTAGAGGTTCATGTCGGTAATTCCGTTGAGGATCTGCTCAACCTTGGCGGCAAGCTGATCCATGGAGGCCGATATCCTGTTGAACGTTTCCGTGGTATCGCTGACCGCTTTATTCTGGGAACTGATAGTTTCGTTGGCCGAGAGGGCTCTTTTAGCCAACTGAGCTGTTTGACTGCGATTGCTTTCGATAATCCTGGCGATCTCGCCGGTAGCGGTTACCGATTGCTCAGCCAGTTTCCGGATCTCATCGGCAACAACTGCGAATCCTCTTCCCGATTCTCCGGCCCTTGCCGCTTCAATGGCAGCGTTAAGGGCAAGCAGGTTTGTCTGGTCCGCAATCTGATCAATCACCGCGATGATCTTGCCGATGGATTGTGAGTTCTTATCCAGCGCCTGGATATCCGATATGATCGCCTGTCCGATTTCTGTGGTCTCCTTCGAGGCGTTTTCGAGATTTTCCACGGCAGCCAGTCCCTGTTTTGTCAGGCGAATGGTTTCCGAAGTGAAAGTGCCGATTTCATTGGCATATCCCGAAACAGCGTTGATCCTTTCTTCGAGATCCCCCATTTTCTTATTGCACTGTTCCGCATCCCCGGCCTGATCCGCAGCTCCGGCAGCAATTTCTTCCACAGCCTTGGCGACTTCACGGGATACGACAGCCGCTTCTTTGGCGGTGCTGGCGATGATACCGGCCGACTCATTCACATTGTTGGCCGATTGGGTGACATTTCCGATCATGCTGCGCATGTTCTCTATTACCACATTAAACGCCTTAGCCAGCGTGCCAAATTCATTTTTTCTTCCGTGATCGAATCTGACGGTCAGATCGCCCTCAGACACCTGCTTTGAGATCTGCAAAACATGGTTTACAGCCCGGCTGATCCCCCCAGCCATCAATATCCCAACAACAACGGCAAAAGCCGAAACCAAAACAGTCAGAAGCAAAGTGATGTTGCGGATATCGGCCGCCTTGGCCGAGAAAATGGAGGTGGGTGTCAGGCCAACCAGGTTAAACCCGCTCTCTCCAATGGCGCTGTATACAGCCAGATACTCTCCATCCCTGTATCTTGTGACGTCGGAACCCTTTCCGGTTTCATTGGAAACGATTTCCGAGTACAGGGCGGTGCCGACTACCTGGTTCTCCGGAACTGATGTATCCAGCTCCTGACTTACCCCGTCCGACATCATGTAGGCAATGTCTTTTCCATCCGGACTGATGAGATGCAGTTCGCTACCATTTCCCAACTGAACATCCTTAAGCGCATTGGCAACCAGGTTCTGTTTTACGGTAATAACGATGATTCCTTCAATTTCGGATGTATAAGGATTCTTGATGAGTCTTGCCAGCGCCATGGCATAGGATGCCATGTCGGATATCTGATCATCAAGTTCATAAAGTGAGCCCACCCAAAAAGAAAGGCCGTCTTTTTCCTTAGCCATGTTGAATAATTGGCCGTCTTTTATGTTTTCCAGGGCGGATTTGTTCACCTTTCTGAATGAAGCGGATAAGGGCTTCTTGCCTTCAAGCAGCACAATAATATCATCAATCAGCGCGTTTTCCTGCTTGATGCTGGACATGAATTCCGTCAGGTCCAACTGATAATTGACCACATCCTCGCTGGCAGTAACAGATTTGATGAAATCGGTGTTCATGATGATCTGGTTGCAGTCGGACTCAATGCCTGAAAAAGAAAGCGTCAGATATTTTCCGAGCTGCTCCATGATTTGGAAGGTTGATTCTTCGGCCGTCTGCCTGATGGACTTATAGGCTCGGTTATAGGAGAACAATCCGAGAAAGACTATGGGGATAATCATGACCAGTACTGCCGCCATGAGCTTGGTCCGAATGCTGTGAAACCATTGCAACCTCATTTTTTTATTATTGTTGTTATTTCTGTTATTGGTATTTTTTTTATTATTATTTTTGGGAGACTTTTGTAGCTTTTTGAAAATTTTCATGACATGCCAACCTGCCTTCTGTGTAGTATGTCATCATTGATGTCTTAAACTATTTACCACCTCGGACATGGTTTGAATCATGATTCCTTGAAAAAATTCCTGCCGGGTGCAAGGCGGATCTTTTCCCACAAAAATGCCCGGAGAGCTTCAAAGACCACTCCCCGGGCATATCGCTCCATCCGGGCATTCACCGGTATTCAGTCCATAGGAACAACAGCAGGCTGACAGCCATGACGAGCATGCCTGCCATGCCTGCAAAAAGAATACCGTAAAAGTGGAGATTTCATTTTCTCATAATTCCCGCCGTTCCGTAATCGGATCAAACGACCGAATACATTTCCAGCAGCTTGTTCTTGGTGTCCCACAAAGGTTTGGACAGGTCCACATAATACTCATGGGGATTTTCGAAACGCTTCACTTCATCCCAAAGGCTATCCACCTGCTCCATGCAATATTCCCGGATAGCTTTGAGAGACGGGCTCCGGTAGACGCACTCACCCTTTACGAAAATGGGTTCAAGCAGCTTCCGGGCACGGAAATTCACAAGGGTCTTACGTTTCCAGGTAAAATCAGGGTCAAAGATCTCGTAAGGCTGGGTATCATCAATGACCTCATCATGGTGGGTCAAAACATCGGCCAAGGCTTTCCCGCTTTCCCTGTCATAGAGGCGCCAGACCTGCTTGAAGCCTGGATTGGTTATCTTGCCCACATTCTCGCTCAGCTTGATCTTGGGAACGATCCTGTCGCCTTCTACGATGGCGGCCAGTTTGTAAACCCCGCCGAAGACCGGTTCGGAACGCGAGGTTATCAACCGCTCGCCAACGCCGAACATATCCACCTTCGCACCCTGGATCAGGATATCGCGGATGATGTATTCATCCAGGGAGTTTGAGGCCATGATCTTGCAATCCGGGAAACCGGCTTCATCCAGCATTTTTCTGGCTACATTGGACAGGTAGGTGATATCGCCTGAATCAATGCGGATGGCCTTCGGCCTGTATCCCATGGGCACAACCACCTCGTTGAAGGTTCGGATGGCATTGGGCACGCCCGATTTCAGGACGTTATAGGTGTCCACCAACAGGACGCAGTTGTCCGGATAGGTCCGTGCATAAGCCTTAAAAGCCTCCAGTTCGGAATCAAACATCTGAATCCAGCTATGGGCCATGGTCCCCAGGGCAGGAATGTCGAATTCCCTCTCGCAGATGGTACAGGACGTTCCGACACAACCGCCGATATAGGCAGCCCTTGCCCCATATATGGCTCCATCGTAGCCCTGGGCTCTCCGGGAACCGAACTCGATCACCGGGCGGCCCTTGGCAGCGCGCACGATGCGGTTTGCCTTGGTGGCGATCAGCGACTGGTGATTGATGGTCAGGAGGATCATGGTTTCTATAAGCTGCGCCTGAGCAACAGGCCCCCGGACAACCACGATGGGTTCGTTGGGGAATATGGGCGTGCCTTCAGGTATCGCCCACACATCACAGGTGAATTTAAAGTTTTTCAGATATTCCAGGAAAGCCTCATCAAAGCCTTTCTGGCGGAGGAAATCAATATCCTCATCCTTGAACTCCAGATTCTTCAGATACGCGATTAACTGCTCCACGCCGGCCATGATGGCAAAACCGCCATTGTCCGGCACCTTTCTGAAGAACATATCAAAAACGGCCGTCCGTTCGCCAAGGCCATTCTCAAAATAGCCGTTTCCCATGCTGAGCTCATAAAAGTCAGTAAGCATCGTAAGATTTTTTCCTTCCATAATATGCAATACCTCTTTTCTGCAATATTCGGTTAATGATCCATGCTTCCCTTGCCATATCGCACGCAATCCCGGCAAACATGCCGGCCGTCAATCGATTCAGCCGCTTCCTCTCTCCCAGTCTTCGGTTCCGGTAAAACCCCGGTACATGTAGAGCTTGGACGGCCTGTGTCCCGCATCCTTCTTATATCGGTTGGTTTCCACAACCCTGTCGGCAATCTTTCTTCGGAAGTTGGCCTTGAGGAGCTCCCTGTCCAGAATAACCTCGTACACCTGCTGGAGCTCGGTCAGGGTGAAGTACCGCGGCATCAGGTTAAAGGCTATATCCGTATACTCCACCTTATTCCTGAGGCGTTCGATCCCATAGGCAATGATCCGCGCGTGATCGAAAGCGATACCGCCCGGATCCTCGATGGTGGTCTCCCATCGGCTGATCTTCCCTTCGGTTTTCAGGGTTTGCTTGAGCACAGCTGTCAGGGTCTCGTTTTCATGGTGGAGGGTCAGCCTGTAAAAGCGCTCACAGGTTGTATTGTCCCCATCCATCATTTTTTCTTCCTTGAATACCCTGTAGGTTACCGTAAACCATCGGGCATCATCGGCATCATCGCTGGCTTTGATATCAAGTACGGAACTGTCGGTCAGCGACAGATAGGAGGTGCTGATAATCCTGGTTCTCGGATCCCTGTCCGGATCGCCCCAGGTGTACAGTTGCTCCAAATAGACATTTTCGATGCCGGTTTCTTCTTTAAGCTCCCTATAGGCAGCCTCCTCCAGGCTCTCGTGCATGCCGACAAATCCTCCTGGCAGGGCCCATTGGCCGATACAGGGATGATCCCCTCTCTTGATCATGAGGAGTTTCAGCGCTTTCTCAGGAAGTTTCCTGTAATTATCGCTCACCTCATTGGTCACCGTGAAGATGAGCATGTCAACCGTTACTGAAGGCCTGTCGTACTTTGTGGGATCGTAGCGGGCCAAAAATTCTTCTTCGGTGAGGCCCATCTTGTTCACAGCTTGATTACGGCTCATGGCTCCGTATACCCTCACTTGTTATTATAATGATAATATCAATTTATTAATATGGATTATACCTTTCCCTGATACATCCGTCAATAGCCTAATCAATGACGGACGCGTTATAAATCTTTTAAAAGACTTACAAATAATGCTATAATATCATTAACCATACACGATGCCTTGTTCCAGGGATCGATGCACGGGACAGGCATACCACCCACAAGGAGGTTCCGTCGTGAAGCGTTTTGCAGCCGTGTTACTGGGTTTTATGATCATGATATCGCTGTCAGGATGCGGCAGGATGAATGCCGGTCCGGAAGACCCGGATATTCCGGTGGCATCCGAAGACTTTGTCCCGGCAGAATTGCTTGATGATCCCATCAAACATACCGCTGAAAACACAGTTATTGATCCCGGCATCATCAATGATAACGCTAACGATAGCAACGATGCTGCGGATGATCCTCATGAGGATTCCGAAACAGCCCCGCATTCCCCCGGCAGAAATTTCATCAATGTCTATTGGGCAACAGAGGAACTCTATCAAATCGTTATGCGATATAAGGAACTGCATCCCGATTTTCCCTATGAAATCAGGACAAAAGAATTAAGCGTCCTGCCTGATGAATATTATCCGGCCCTTGACAAACTGCTTGAGGCCGACAATGATGATATGCCTGATATCTATTGCATTGAGAGCTCATATGTGAAGGCATATACTCAGGGGGACAAATCCCGGTATGCGGCAACCTATAAGGAACTTGGGCTTGACGTGGATAATCTTTTGAAAAAGGCAGATATTCCTCAGTATGTCATTGATATGGGTACAAACGCTGACGGTGAGGTGGTTGCCCTCGGTTATCTGGGAACCGGCGGCGCTTTCATCTATCGCCGCTCCATCGCCAAGGATGTTTGGGGTACCGACAACCCTGAAATCATCAAAAGCAAAATCGGTCCCGGCTGGGACAGGTTTTTCAAAGCAGCAGCCGAGTTAAAAAATAAGGGATATGCCATCGTGTCCGGATACAATGACGTTTGGTATTGCGTCGAAGGCAGTGCGGAAAAGCCCTGGGTTATTGACGGCAAGTTATATATAGACCCTGCGCGAGAAGCCTTCCTTGACATCGCCAAGCGTCTTTATGATAACGAATACATTAACCATACGATCCCATGGAGAGACGACTGGTTTGCCGACATGATGGATACCGGACCAAAGAAAGTCTTCGGGTACTTCGGCCCGGCATGGCTGATTAACTATGTCATAAAAAATTCATGCGGCGGCGAAAAGCCCGGGGAAGGAACCTATGGCGACTGGGCGGTGTGCGAACCTCCGGCGGGTTTCTTCTGGGGTGGCAACTGGATCTTCGTCAACAAGCATTCACCCTTTAAGGAGGATTTGGCCCGCCTGGTCGAATGGATTACCCTTGACTGTTCAGAAAACGGATTCCAGTATGCATGGGCCAGCGGCACTTTCCCTGGCAATTATGGGTATCTGGAGGCGGTTCCTTCCGGTACTGTTATGAGGAATGTATCAGGCGTTATGGATTTTCTGGGCAACCAGGATATGTTTGATATGCTTGACAAGTGTGCCAGGCTTGCAAACGGCAGGAACAAAAGCCCGTATGATGAAACCATCAACTATCACTGGCTTACTGCTGTCCGTACATATGTGGAAGGCTGGAAAACAAGGGAACGGGCTATAGCAGACTTTAAGCGAGCGGTAGAAAACGAACTTGGCATTAAAGCTGAATAAAAGAAGGAGGTTCCCGTATGAAACGTTTTAAAGCCCTATTGCTTTCTTGTCTTATCCTCATACCCTTGTCAGCATGCAACACAGCAAGCCAGGTTCCGGGAAGCCCTGATACAACTCCTGCCCTAACCGAGGATGCTGTGCCTTCTGAACCGGCAGATAGTGCCGATAAAGATGCTGATAACAAGCCGGATGCGCCTGCGAGAAAACATCTCAACGTTTACAGCGCATCATATGATTCGTTTAGGATCGTAGAAAAATATAAGGAACTCCATCCTGAATTCCCCTATGATCTAAAGTTTAACACCTTTGCCACTATGGATGGCGACTTCCATGTGGCGCTGGATGAGTGTCTTAAAGCGAACAATGACCTGACACCCGATATCTACTTCATAAAAAGCGTACAGGTGAAGCGATATGTCGAAGGGGAGCAATCCCACTATGCGCTGCCATACAAAGAGCTGGGGATCGATGTGGATAATCTCATAAAGGAAGCCGATATCCCCCAGTATGTCATCGACATGGGCACCAATGCCGAGGGGCAGATCGTTGCCCTCGGTTATGAGGGAACCGGCGGTGCTTTCATCTATCGTCGCTCCATTGCAAAGGATGTCTGGGGCACCGACGATCCGGAAATCATCAAAGACAAAATCGGTCCGGGCTGGGATAAATTCCTGGAAGCTGCGGCCCAACTGAAAGCCAGGGGATATGGCATCCTATCCTCATATGAGGATATTTGGCCGCCTGTAATAGGCAGTGCGGAAGTACCATGGGTCGTTGACGGCAAACTCACCATTGATCCGAAGCGCGAGGCCTTCCTTGACCTGGCAAAGCAGCTCCATGACAACGGGTACACCAATAACACCGAACCCTGGATGGGAGAATGGGTTGCGGATATGATGGATGCCGGCGGGAAAAAAATCTTCGGTTACTTCGGGCCTTCATGGTTCGTCAATTATGTTTTGAATTTAAAAGGGGCATGCGGCGGGGAAAAGCTGGGTGAAGGCACCTACGGCGACTGGGCTGTTTGCGAACCTCCTATGGGCTTCTTCTGGGGCGGCGAATGGGTTTTTGTCAATAAAAACTCGCCGCTTAAAGAGGAGCTGGGCGACTTAATCAAATGGATTACCCTGGACAGTTCCGAGACCGGTTTTCAGTATTTCCTGGCTAATGGCTTATTCGATGATGGGATACGGAATGCGGTCACATCGGGCGCTGTGATGCAGAAAGTCTCCGGAACCTCGGATTTTGTCGGTTATCAGGATATGTTTCAGGTATTCGGCAAGGCAGCAAAGCTCGCAAACGGTAAAAACATAACTCAATACGATGAATTCATCAATGCGTATTTTCGTGAACAGGTAAGAGAATATGCGGAAGGGCGAAAAACCAGGAAGCAGGCTATAACGGACTTTAAACAGGCCGTAATGGACAATCTGGGCATAGATGTGGAATAGAAACCACACACTCCCACCCAGAGCGGAGCCCTATCTTTACCAGTTTGCTGATGAAGGTTATCATTCAAACTTGAGGAGGTTCTTTCATGAAACGCTTTGCAGTCTTGTTTACATGTTTTCTGCTTCTCATGCAGCTATACGGTGGCGCTTGACGAAAGCCTCACCGCCGGGCGTGATGACGCGCCGGATATTTACGTTGTCGAATCCGCAGACATAAGAAAATATGCCGCAGGGGATATGGCCCGGTACGCGGCGCCGTACAAAGACCTTGGCCTCGATATGGATACTCTCGTCAAAGAAGCCGACATTGCCCGTTACGTCCTGGATATGGGACCAATCCGGACGGGGAGATCGTAGCCCTTTCCTATGAAGGAACCGGCGGCGCTTTCATCTATCGTCGTTCCATCGCAAAGGATGTCTGGGGCACCGACGACCCGGAGACCATCAAAGATAAAACTGGACCGGACTGGGATAAATTCCTGGAAGCGGCGGCCAAGCTGAAAGCCAGGGGTTACAGCATCGTGTCCGGATACGATGATATCTGGTACGCTGTATATAACAGCGCGGAAATACCCTGGATCGTTGACGGCAAACTGACCATAGACCCCAAGCGCGCGGCCTTCCTGGATCTGGCAAAACAGCTCCATAACAAGGGATACACCAATAATACCCTCAGTTGGACCGATGATTGGTATGCCGGTATGAAAGACGCCGGTCCGAAGAAGGTCTTTGGATACCTGGGGCCATCATGGTTTGTGGACTATGTATTGAAGGGGAAACTGCGGCGGTGAAGCAATCGGCGAAGGAACCTATGGCGATTGGGCGGTATGTGAGCCTCCGGTGGGCTTCTTCTGGGGTGGTGAATGGATCTTTGCCAATAAGAACTCTCCGCACAAGGAAGCCTTAGGCGTAATCATCAGGTGGATTACCCTGGATACTTCTGAGACCGGCCTGCAATACTTATGGGCCAATGGCCAAATCGACCGGCAGGGCGAGCAGATGGCGGCAGTGTCCGGCACGGTCATGCGGAAGGTTTCCGCAGAAACAGATATTCTCGGTTACCAGGATATGTTTGATGTCTTTGACCGGGCTGCCAGGCTTGCCAGGGGTGATAACGCCACACATTACGACGTGTTAATCAACAGCTATTGGCTTCAGCAGGTCGGTGAATACGCGGAAGGCCGGAAGACCAGGGCGCAGGCCATCGCAGACTTCAAGCAGGCCGTAAAGGACAACCTGGATATAACCGTGGAATAAAGCCTTGAAACCATGGTAAAAGGGCCTCACATGACACTGAGATTGTCCCAGGTTTCTCGGATCAGATAAACCATGGCCAGAGACTGGGACTTGTTTTGTGTTTCCAAATAGGCTCCCAGCATGACGAAGTAATCCTCAATGTCGTTCACATAATCGTGATCTACATCGAGCTGCAGCAGGGGCTTTATCCTTTGCCATACCTTAAAGGCCTCTTCCCGCTCAACCAACGCCTTCTCCCAATTGTTGTCCCTGATATGGTTTTCCATGGCGTCAAGATGTTCGCTGAACCCGTTCTTTTTATCAATGCTGCCGATAAAGAGCGTGCAGGAGCTGAGGAAAACGGAGAGCATCAGGAACATCGCCATATAAAAAACTGCTTTTTTCAAGCTCTTCACCCCTCTTCCCTGGTATGGATGACATAAGGCTTCTCGTCATCCACCAAATCAACAAACAGATTGCCCCTGGTGTCCAACTGAGCCAGGATGACCCGTTCAACCTCCCGGATATTCCGCCTGCCCAACTGGAACATCAGCCATGACCTGGAAAGCTTCAAGGCATTAAGCGTATCCTGCCGTATGCGCCCATTCACGATGAGGTTGGCGGGCAGTCCGTCATACTGGGTATCCAATTTGAGGTCCGCCGGTGTCAGCGGCTGCTTCTGGGATTTCTTTTGCACGCTGAGCTGTCCGTTGGGTTCAAAAATGGCATATTCCACATCGCTGATATTGAAAACACCCTGAATCCTCAGCTGTGACATCAGCTCATCTATGGTAATCCTCAGTCTCTTCAGGTTTCTGATCCTCAGGTGGCCGTTCTCAATCACCACCGAAGGTTTGCCCTCGGCAAGTTTACGCAGCCATGGGCAATGGATATCGGCAAAAGCCAGAAGCAGGGCCAACAGAGCCCAGATGACCATGCCCCATATGGTGGCCAGCGAATTCTCATTCAACTGTACCGACAAAGTGCTGGCAAAGGAACCGATGGTGATGCCCAATACATAATCGAAGAAGGTCAGTTGGGAGACCTGCTGCTTCCCGATGATGCGTATAAGCACCAGGAGTATCAGGAAAGCCAACAGCGAGCGTATGGTTACCACAAGGATGATCGGCACTGTACTACCCCTCTTTTCTGTCATCAGCCGAAAGGCATTCCAGACATTTCAATGCCAAACTATAGGATTCATAATAAGTCCCCGGGTTATGTATCGCAGGATGGTTTTCCTGAAGCCAAAGCGTATTTTGCAAGGAGTTCCGGTCTGCACAGACTTGTCCCACAATGCATAGGATGTAGCAGAAAAACGATTAAGGAGGGGAATCAATGCGAATAAGTTTAAGGCCATTTGTGGATCCGCTGCCCATTCCAAGGGTGCTGCAGCCCCTGGAAAGGTGTAAAGATAAAACATACTATGAGGTGAGGATGAAAGAATTCTTCCACCAGTTCCACAGCCAGCTTCCGCCCACCAGGGTCTGGGGTTATGAGGGACAAGTCCCCGGTCCCACTATAGAAGTGGAGGAAGGCGAATGCACACAGGTACTCTGGATAAACGAACTGCCGGACAAGCATTTCCTGCCCGTTGACAGAACGCTTCACGGATCCGGTCACGATATGCCGGAGGTGCGCACCGTGGTCCATCTTCATGGCGCGTCGGTTGAGCCTGAAAGCGACGGATACCCGGACGCCTGGTACACCAACGGTTTTAAAAAATGCGGGCCGAGGTTCTCCCAGAAGGTTTACACCTACCCCAACAAACAGCGTCCGGCCATGCTCTGGTACCATGACCATGCCCTTGGCATCACCCGCCTCAATGTTTATGCCGGGCTTGCGGGATTGTACATCATCCGCAATGAAGCGGAACGCGCACTGAATCTCCCGTCGGGCATCTATGAGATACCCCTGGTGATTCAGGACAAGAGCTTTAACAGCGACGGCTCGCTGTTCTATCCCTCAACGGTTGATGTGCAGGATCCTCCGCCCGATTTTCCCGATCCATCCATCACGCCGGGTTTTGCGGGCAACACCATCATCGTCAACGGAAAGGCCTGGCCATACCTTGAGGTGGAGCAGAGGAAATACCGCTTCCGCGTGCTCAATGCTTCCAATGAGAGGTTCTACCGCATGAAACTGGACAACGGTCAGCCCTTCATCCAGATCGGTTCGGACGGCGGGCTTCTCCAGAGACCTTACACAACCGATGAAATCGTGATAGGGCCCGCAGAGCGCTGCGACCTGGTGATTGACTTCTCCAGCCAGCCGGCTGGTACTACCATCACGCTCCTGAACACAGCCAGGACGCCCTTTGACTTCGGCGCGGAGCCCGACCCGTTCACGGACGGAAGGATCATGCAGTTCAGGGTGATTGAGAGGACATCCGAGGACACCAGCACTGTCCCGCAGTTCCTGAGCAGCATCCCCAGAATGGACGAGTTTGCCGCCACCAGGACGAGGGATATTTCATTCGACGTGACAACCGACCGCTACAACCGGTTCCTGTTCCTTCTGAACAACCATGACTACATGGACGGGGTTACAGAAGATCCGGTTGTGGGAGAAACGGAAATCTGGAGGCTCATCAACCCCGGATTGGGTGTCCATCCGTTCCATGTCCACCAGATCCAGTTCCAGGTTCTGGACAGGATCCCCTTTGATACGGCGCTCTATGCCCAGACCGGGTACATCCGGTATACCGGTGAACCCGAGCTGCCTTCGCCGGGCGAAAGGGGCTGGAAGGACACGATCCAGGCATACCCCGGGTATGTGACCCGCCTCATCATGCGCTTCGGTCCCTATACCGGAAGGTATGTCTATCATTGCCACATCCTCGAGCATGAGGACCACGACATGATGCGTCCCTTCGATGTGGTCGCACGTAAATGCGTACCGGTCAGGGATGGATGCAAGAAGTAGGTGCAGGTAAAAAGAAGGAGAGGATGTGGTTCTTTCGAAATCTTGCCTCTCCTTTTTTATATTTAAATGGGCTGCTAGCAATGAATGAGGATGTTCTAGACACTCAGCGCTTTCAGGTTTATGAAAACAGGGCGATCAGCTTCTCCCAGAAACTCTTTTTCGTAGTTGTCTCCCGGGGGGATTCCTCTTCTTTTTCAGGCATCATGACAGCGGGTGTTCTGATCACGAATTGCACAGAGTTGGCCTTCCCTTTCTCAGGAGAAGCAAAGGATACAACTTTCTCTTCTTCGCCATTACGGCCAGCCAGGCCGGAGATGGCGGTATTGATGCCTTCCTTTATAGACAGTCCGCCGTCGAGCAGTTTTTGGGCATGGCCGGGAAGGCTTTTTACGCTCTCATTCATTTCGGCCATGCTGGTTTCCAGGGAAGACAAACCGTCGGATAATTGCCTGGCGCCTTCCTCCAGCCCGGAAACACCCTGCTGAAGCTGCCGGGAAGCCTGGGAAAGCGCCTCAACGCCCTGATCAAACCCTTTATATTCCTCAGACAATTTGGACACGCCCTCGGTATATTGGGAAAGTCTGGCATTAAGCGCGGTCAGATTCTGATAAAGCTGCTCCATTCCGGCTATCTGGTCGAGCAGGGATTGAGCCAGCCTGCCCGCCTGGGCATATGGACTGTCCGGGATCGCCGCATACTGGGCCAGCATGCGAAGCTGTTCCCTTTCAGTTTCTCCTGGAAGACCGGCCTTGATCCCCTGGGCCAGCTGCTGATATCCCGCCAGTACGGATTCACCGTTTAAAGCCAATTCGGAAAGCCCATCCCGGATGCTTCCCGAACCTTCTGAAAGGCTTTCCAGGGAAGCATCCAATTGCCGGATGCCCTGCGCTACCCCACCGAGTCCCTTTGCCAGTTCGTTGCTTCCCGCGGACAGCTCATGGATTCCGGAAGACAATTGGCCCGAGCCGTTTGACAGTTCCACAAGGCCGTCTCTGAAGGACTTTGCCCCTTTAACCCAGTCTTCCAGGCCCTGGTCCAGTTCTTTTACGCCCTGACCAAAGATACCCGCTGAAAGGGTGTTGCCAAAATCAACGGCCGATATGCCGATATTGATGCTGTCCATTTCAAAACCGCGGGCATCCATCACCAGGCGGAAGTTTGCGGAAGCCTCCGGAAGAACGGTATAGGTGAGGGTATTGGTCTGCCCTGCAATCATCTGGGTAGCGCCTTCGGCTGAGACGATGGTCATCCGGTTCAGGTTCACCGGCACCTGGATTTGCATGGCAAACTTCTCCCTGAAATAAGGTTGTGCGGCTTGGTTGGGAATGGCCATAAGGTCCATTTCCACCCTTCCGCTCTTGCCAGCCAGATCGCCGGCCTCGATGCGATTGCCGTTAAGATAGTATTGGATTCGGAAGTCCCAGGGCAGTTCTCCTCCGCGCAGTTTGCCCTGATAAAAGAAATCGCCGTAGGATGCCTTGAGGTCCCAGAGAATCCTGTCGCCCTCAACCTGGGGCCGGATATCTTCAGTCAGGCTCTCAATTTTCTCGTAATCGCCGAAATCAACATATATCCCATCCCTGTGCACCTTAACATGGTTGACCACGTAGATGGAACGTACCGAACCATCCTCATTCAGAAGAGCATACACCGTTTCATCCTTGCTTAGGGTATCAATAATGTCTTTCGCAGCAGCCGCATTCCCAGAAACACCCGCTGCGTTAATCGGAAGGTCACTGCCATCACGAATTCCGGAACTGTTCAACCCGGCAAGCATGATGAAAACCATGATGACTGCGGTCACAATCATAATTCTGCTTCTGATCCTCATAGGGATGTCCCCTCCTTTACAGACTTATCCCGGTCCTTTGCCTTTAGGGTTGTTTTCCTGATCACGTCGTCAAATATTATCAGAAGCTGCGGAAGCAGCACAAGCACGAGCACGCAACTGATGGCGGCACCTCTGCCCAGCAGAAGGATCATCTCTGAAACCGCGCGGATGGAGGAAGCCACACCAACACCCATACAGGCGACAAACAGGATCATGGCCGATGTGATGACAGACCAGCCGGAATCCGTCAGGGCCTTAACGGCTGCTTCCTTCTTGTTGCAAGTCTTTCTGTTTTCCAAGTACCGGTTGGTCAACAGAATGGCATAATCAACCGTGGCTCCCAACTGGATGGCACTGACCACCAGGTAACCGATAAAAGACAGGGTCTCATCCATGAAATAGGGAACCGCCATATTAATCCATATGGATGTCTCTATGACCAGAACCAGCAGCACAGGGATGGTCAGCGATCGGAAAGTAAAGAGGATGATGAGCCCAACGGCGCAGATGGATATCAGGTTGACCGTTGAATAATCACTGTCCACCAACTGCTTGATGTCGGCCACGCTGCTGGACGAGCCTAAAAGATAATAAGCGTCGCCATAATGCTCGTGCGCCATCCGTCCGATTTCTTCCACCGCCCGGAGGGTGGATGCGCTTTCCACGGGCAGGTTCAGATTGATGATCATGCGGGTATAATTTTCCGAGGTAAAATTCTCAAGCAATGCCTCGGGCAGAACTTCCCTGGGAATGGCCGGATCCGCCAGGGTAACAATGGTCTGAACCGATGAAACATAATCCTTTTCCAACAGAGCATCGGCAAGGCTGATCTCATCGGGAATACTCCCCCTGGGCACAAGCAGGATAAGGGGATTGTAGATGCCAAACCTTTCATCTATCCGTTCAACCTTCTTCCCAAATTCGGAGTCCTCAACCGAAATCATGGCGTTCTCTCCATAAAGGAACGCGTTGGATGACTGTGCACGATAAGCCGGCACAATGATTACGGCAAGCAGGACAATCACCACGGCCCCATAACGCACTATCCCGCTTCCGAATTTTGAAAGGGACGGCAGCAAAGGTTTATGACGTGTCCGTTCCAGCAGTCCGTCCGTAAAAAGGGTTATGCCGGGCAGCAGGAAGATGACCGTCAGCAGGCTTATCAGTACCCCTTTTGCAAGGACAGCCCCCATATCGAAACCAATTTTGTAGCGCATAAACATAAGCGCCACAAACCCGGCGACTGTGGTCAGGCAGCTTGCCCCTATGGAAGAAAACGAGCTTATGATGGCTTTTTTCATGGCAGTTTCCGGTTCCATGCCGCGTGCCTTTTCCTCCCGGTAGCGATGGAGAAGAAAGATGGCATAATCCATGGATATGGCAAACTGCAGGAGGGCGGCACTGGCCTGGGTGATGAATGAGATGCTTCCGAACACCACATTGGTGCCCATATTGATGACGACAGAAACGCCCATGACCACGACATAAATGATTGGTTCAAACCAGGCGTGGGAAGTCAGGAGCAGAATGATGAAAATGATGGGCGCTGCTATGATGGCAGCCGAAACAACCTCCCTGATGGTGCTTTCCCTCATGAATTTGGTGTTTACAGCCGAACCGCCTACCGCTCCCTTGGCTCCAATGACGGCCTGTATATCGGACACAGCTTTTCCGGTATTCAAGCTGTAGTCATCTTCGTCAAACTCAACCATGAAGAGTGCTGCCCCATCCTTGTAATAGCTCTCAACCATTTTGGGATCCAGATATTCCAGGGGCATATGGATATCTGCCACATCATCCAGCCATATAACCGACTTAACGCCTTCCACTTGTGCCAGTCGCTGCTTCATGGCGGCAGCTTCCGGGATGGATACATTCTCCACCATGACACGCGCCGTACCGGACAGGGAAAACTCCTTTTCCATGATATCCAGCGCCTGGCTTGTTTTCATTTCTGAAGGAAGGTATTTGGCCAGGTTGTAGTTGATCCCGACTTCAGGGATAAAGCAGGCACTAAGCGCAGTCATCAGGACAAAAAGCCAGAAGATAAGCTTTCTTCTCCTGACAATCGCATCCGCTATTCTGTTCATTATTGCCTCCCCCAAAACTGAACATTAATAAACAATCGTTCATTTTTGCGCTTAAATACAAGCTATTATGAGAAACCATAATAGCCTATCCCATCAGTCGCTCTTACAGCCGCTTGTGCAAATCCTTCACAAATACCGTCATGGCCTTTTCCACCAGGGTTTCCGTTCTGTCGAAATCATCTCCCACTTCCCTGATGATCATATAAATGCTGTCAACAATAGCATTAGCAATTATCTGAAAAATAAACGGGTCTTTTACCTTCCGTCCGTCCTGCATGAGCTGGAGGATCATTTCCTTTTCAATGCGCCCGGCAATCAGCTCGACCAATCCGTTCTTGATGTTTTCATACTTGGAACCCTTGCTGTTGTGAAACAGGATGTAAAGTTCCGTGCTGTATTTCCGGTAAATCCCCATGATGGCGGCGATGATGCCCGAGATGAGAAGGGGATCCTCCGCCTCATTATACTGGTCAAAGATCGCCTTAGTAACAGCCTTCCAGACCGGGTCCATGAGTTCGTTGAACAATTCGTCCTTGCTGGAGAAATACCTGTAGATATTGCCTACGGTAATCCCGGCCTTCCAGGCGATAGCACGCATGGAGGCCTCTGAGAAGCTCTTTTTTCTGAACTCCTCCAATGCCGCTTTCTTTATGGCCGCCTTGACCTCGTCCTTCAGGTACTGCATAAATAAACCTCTGTTTATTATTGATTATATTATAATTCCTTCCAGTATATTCCGTCAAGAATTAAAAACAAGATCTTCCTAAAATATAAATTGCAATATTAAATGCCGTGAAAAATTTGGTAAATCCATTGCTTACTGGAATAAATTCTATACATCATACCGCCATTTCTATGGCTGACCTATAACCAAACATTCTTCTTGGATA
>Ga0134090_1000087_pt1 | contig 97755 bp, 86 predicted proteins | sample 1_4taG_FD_94453 | JGI IMG/M metagenome (GOLD analysis project Ga0134090, IMG submission 94453) | Switchgrass degrading microbial communities from high solid loading bioreactors in New Hampshire, USA - 1_4_20_6_A1 metaG | ecosystem: Engineered > Bioreactor > Semi-continuous > Anaerobic >...
ACTATATATAACAAAAGAGAGTATAACCGTTTTCCAATTAGACCCCTGGGATGGAAATCGCCACAAGAAGTCTTAAATGATTTTATTAAGTATGGTGTAACATATGTTTGACAAACCTACATATTTTCTTCAAAGATATAAAAAATATGTATTGACATTAGAATAAGGATAGAATACTATATAGTAGTATGTTTCCATTAGATCGTCCGTGTCCGACCTTAATGAAACAAATATGTGCTTATATCAGGACCATGAAGTTATCCCACTCTCTCATCCGGTGCTCATGGTGCGTGATAAAATCTTACTAAATATTGGAGGTGTACGGATTGGCTAATATTAAATCTGCCAAGAAAAGAATTAGAGTTATCGAGGCTAAGACCTTAAGAAACAAGATGATTAAGTCCAGAGTTAAGACAATGATAAAGAAGGTTAATGCAGCTGTTGCAGCCGGCGACAAGGAGCAGGCTAAGGCTTACCTCGTTAAGGCTATTTCTGAATTGGATAAGGCTCGTTCCAAGGGTGTATACCATAAGAACACCGTAGCCAGAAAAGTATCCCGTCTTACAAAGGCCGTTAATAATATGGCCTAATGCCTTTGTATCTGACAATAATGATTAATTTATCCTGATAGTTATTTATTTTGCTAGCAAATTAATCTTATAGAACATTAGAACCGGGAAAGCGCTTTCCCGGTTCTGCTTTTATGCCATATTAATTTTTTCATCAATGATTTGTATTATCTAATTATTTTAATATATGCCCGACTTCTGCAGATTTATAAAATTAATTATCAGATTAACCGCTTCCAGTCTGCTTAACTCCTTCTTTGGATTGAAATAATTCAAAGAGTCGGCCTCCATAAGCCCCAAAGCCTTAGCCAGTGCCACAGCACCTATATAGTCAGGCTTAATGTTTGCTTCATCATCAAAACCTGTCTTATATATACCTGAAAGCTTGGATATTTTTTCAAGACCCAGGCGGGTAATAAAGGACATTGCAGCTTCCTCTCTGCTTATGTTTTTGTCAGCCTGTGCATCCTCATTTTTATTGTAATAGCCATATCCTATATTGGATAATAGCTGGTTGAACTCTCCCAGCGTTATAGCCTTATCCGGCTGGAAGCTGTCTCCTTCAAAGCCCAGTCCCATATCGGCCAGCAGTAAAACATTGCGGTATTTTACAGGATCAGTTATATCGCTATATGAATAAGGAAGCTTCTTTTTATAAACCGTACCGTCATAATTCAGCTGCTCTCCGGTATAGGGAGAGATATATCTGGGATTAATATCAGGACGATATACCAGTCGGATTTCATAATCAATCTTATATGCGTCACTATAATTTAAATCCGTGCTTTCATCAATTGTATTAATTATTTTTATTTCATATTTCAGGTCAAAGCCCTCATTATTCAAATAATAGTCCATAGCCTGCTCAGGGCTGATGATGCCTTCGGTTGATTCAAACTCAATATAGTCATTCCAGAAATAGCCAAAGTTGTATATCTTACCGGACACTCCATCTACAGAGCCATAAATGTAATTATAAGGATATTCAACACCTTCATTAGTTCTGTTGTAGACAAAGCTGTAGCCGCCATAAACCGGCTTATTCAAATCGGTATAGTACAAAACATAATCCTCATAGCTGTTTGATAGTTTTGAGTTCTTAAATTTTGAGTTTATCTCCGACTTCAGGAATTTTTCAAGAATTTCCCTTGCTTGCTCCTTATTATATTTAATATCAACGCTTTCCCATTTTTTATCCTTAACATTAAAATAGGTCTTCAGGCTGGCATAATAACTGATTATTTTACCATTTTGAGCATCTACGGCAGCATGCGCATAAGCTCTGTAGTAATCCTCCTTTTCGTTGGTATAATCTATCTTTCTGGGATCATTCATGTTGATATACCAAATATATGAAGACTTTCCGTCAGCCTTGTCTATCTTGCTTAAGGATGCATTGACTGATTTTAGATTCGGGTCCAGATAAAGGTTCTTGTTGGAGGTTATGATTTCAATTGCTTTATCCTTAGAAATTAAATTATTTAGTTCCTTAATTTTTTCAATCTCTTTCTCAGTAAGGGTTACAGGTGCTCCATCGGTAGCAACCTCCATGTTTCCTTGGTCTTTTGCACCCTCTTTCGCTATACTATTATAAATCCATTCGGAGCTTTCATTGTAAACCTTGCCACTTTTAGCATCTACAGAAATATAGCTCTGTGAAGGCTGATAAACCAGATACGCTCTTGTTTTCCGTATGCCGTTCTTTTCATATATACCTATATAATCGGACTTATAGACAAGCTCCATCTTCATGTTTTCTTTGATAATTTTTGCAGCATCTTCCTTTGTGATTGATGCTGCGCCCGAAGGAACAGTCTTGTCATAAAGCCAGTTGATAGTGGCTGCCGTTACCTCTCCTGTTATACTGTTTACGCTTACCTCAATGCTGTTGTCGGGAAAAGCTATGCCATTTTCCTTTCGCTGATATTTGTATACATAATTGCCGCTATATATACTCTCATAGTCGGCCGATACAAATTCATATTTTTTCTTTAACTCAGGAGCAATTTTTTCAATAAAGTCATCTGCCTTGGATTTAAGCTCAGACTTAAGGTATCTTGCTATGCCTGACGGCTTGTCGGTATAGCTGTATTTATAATAATAAATTATACGATAGTTTTTGTCGCAATTTACATTAATCCTTGAATTGCCGTCAGGAGTGGACCATACAAACCTCCAGGTTTCATCTGAAAACATACCGCTGTCATAAAAATAATAGCTAAATTCCGAATACTCACTGGGAATCTCTATCTTTGACTTAACTGCCTGCAGAGCCTTCTCCATATTTTCCGCTGTCGGCTCTCCGGTAGCTCCGGATACTTCCAGGTAAATCGGCGTAGCTTCAACCGGAATAACATCAGCCACCGCCAAATCGTCGGCAGCAAAGGCAATACCGGATGCAGGTATTGATGAAGCCAGCATCAGTCCGCTTAAAAGCGTTGCAACAAATCTTTTCATAAATATCTCCTTTCCGTTTGATTTATTCTGCTATATGGATTAGACGATACATAAATTGCCAGGGTTTCATAATTTTTTATCGGGTGAGCATTTTTTCAATTATGCCGCCATATGGTATGCTTCAATTGCCAATCTTAGCAGTAAGATTTTCAAAATTACGTACATTAAAATTATAAATCATAATGTATTCTATTACCATATAAAATAATATAGGATTTTTATTTTATTCCTTTTTTTAGTCTTTACTTGCTAATTTACTGACTACATTTTGACTACATCCAATCACATCTCATGCGACTATTTCATCTAATTACCGCACTTCTGCGACATATCAAAAATCGCTGCAATCCCGATAAAATCAAGGAAAACAGCGATTTTCTAAGACCGGAAACGGCGGGATTCGAACCCGCGTGCCCGAAAGGGCAACCTGATTTCGAGTCAGGCTCGTTATGACCACTTCGATACGTTTCCATGTTATTAAGTTTTTACGGATTTTTCGATCAATGGAGATCATCACATACTTTAAGCCTTGCTGAAGGTTACTATAAACAGCTCCACTCCAACTCTTTCATCAATGGCGCCGGTTTTTATCTGTTGCTCAATATCCGTGCCATATTCCAAGGCATCCATCAGGCGTCTTATGGTAAAATTCCTGGCCTGGCTGATATACTTGTTTACCGTAAATACCGGTATTTTCACCAGCTCGCTGATTGAATTGCTGTTGCCCCGGCTGTGCAAATCCTTTACCTGCAAGAGTATGTTAAAATGCCTGATAATCATGAAGAGTATACCTAAAGGCTTTTCACGAACCGCTATTAGTTCATAATATAATTCAAGAGCTTTTCTGGTCTGTCTGCTTCCTATAGCATCTACCATCGCAAAGATCTTGCCCGTGATCTGCACGGTTATAACAGCATCAATATCCTCTCTTGTAATGATTTGCTTCCCGGCTGCATAAGCGGATACTTTTTCGACTTCATTGACGATATTGTTCATATCTGTCCCTATCTTATCCAGCAGATATGATATATCGGCTTCAGTGATCTTTTGATTATGCTGGTTGAACAAGGATGCCACAAAGAGTTTCAGATTTTTTTCATCCAGCCCATTCATCTCGGACACATATCCGTTATCCTTGACAAACTTAAAAAGCCTGTTGCGCTTGTCAACCTCATCCTCCAAAAATACCATCACTGTTGTATCAGGCATGGTGGAAAGCAGCTGTGCCAGTTCACTTTGACTTTTAAAAAATCCGCTCTTTTCAACAACTACCAGCCTGTAATCGGCAAAAAACGGCAAAGTATACGCAGCCTGTACAAGCTTGTTTTCTTCAATGTCCTTTCCTTCAAAATAGGAATAGTTAATATCAGCGTCATCCTTTATTATAGCGGCCTTGATTTTGTCACGGTATAGCTTCTTAAGATATTCCTCGCTTCCATATAAAAGATAGAAGCGCTTGAACCTGCCGTTTTTTATATCTTCCCTTATAACCTTCATACGCATACTCCTAAAGACGCCGTGCACAATCTATTCTAACCAATTCCTATGTAAAATGCAAGAGATAATTGATTTATATTAAAAATAATCAGTCCACAAAGCCAAATCTGTCGAAAGGGTATATCCGGAGTATAACCCGACCGCCAATATTTTCCTTCTTTACATTGCCTACCTGCTCGCTGCGGCTGTCCTTGCTTCTGTTTCTGTTATCACCCATTACAAAATACTCATCCTCTCCCAGATATATGGGATTTGCAGCCCTTCCTGGGTCCTTAATCGGTTCCTTGCCGTAATTTTCCTCCAGCAGTTCATCATTAATATATATTTTGCCGTCTATGATTTGCACCTTTTCACCCGGCAAGCCGATTATCCTTTTGACATAATAGTCATCATGCTCCCTTCCGTAAGGATAAAATACAATAATGTCGAATCTCTTGAGGGCATTGAAATGATATGATATTTTCTCAACATATAGCTGCTCCCGATCCCTTAAGGTATCCTCCATTGATGAGCCGTCAACTATAGTGCGTTGCAGTACAAAGTTCGGGATAATATATATGCAGGCAAAGGTCAGAAAGGCATAAAAAATCAGATCATAAATCAAACCTTTTACAAGGCTCTTTTTCCTCTTCTGCTTGTAAGTTAATTCTTCTTCCTGCAGACAGGACTCATTTTCGGCTAAATCTGTCGGCTCCACATCCTTTATGACATAACAGTCCCCATCTTTTTCAATTTCTCCTAAATCGCCTGATATATTTTCCTCATCATTCATTTTATCATAGCCGATACAGTCTGCATAAGCTTCCCCGGCAACATCAGATGTAATAACATCTGTGATATCGTCCTTTTTTATACTGCAATCCTCAATAATGAAACCTTCAATATCTTCATAATAAATCTTTGCTTCAGCAGCATTTTTCAAAGCATCTGCGTTATCGGCAGATACCGGCCCTGTATCATTTTCATCAAATTCATTCATCTCATTTTCATCGTCAGCAAGCTTGTCATCGTCAGGTATATATAGCATAATACTCTCCATCCCATAATATATTAAAAGGTTCCGCTAATCAAAATGACAGCACCTTCATATTTAATATATGAAAGTGCCTATAGGTTTACTTATTGACTTCTTTTATTTTTTATCATCATCAACCACGATTTTTACTTTGGATTCATATAATTCCTGAACTGCTACAGATAATGGCTTCGGATAGGGTACCTGTACCAGAGGCTCTGCTCCATCAATTAATTGTCTGGCTCTTTTGGCCGTAGCAATCACAATTGAGTACCTGCTGGTTACAACAGGCTGCTCACCGGGTTCAACCTCGCTGTTTATAACTCTCATTAAATCAGTATATGATGGATGCAACATACTCATATCTCCTTCCAGTACTATATTCTATAGTTATTTTTAGTAGTTTATTTCAGCTAAATACACACCTTACGGCTAATGAGTTTATTATTTCAATCATACCGGATACAGGTCAATCGTTTGAGGAACTCTCCTGACCGGTATTTGATTCCTTCTGATTGACCCTTGCGGCAATTGTCTCGGGCAAAAGAGACGACAAAATCAGATGCCCGCTGTCTGTAACTATTACAGCCTTAGTCCTTCTTCCGCAGGTAGCATCTATTGCCATTCCGGAATCCTTTGCACTTTGTATCATCCTTTTTATTGGTGCCGCCTCGGGACTTATAATGCTTATTATCTTGCTTGAGTTTACAACATTGCCAAAGCCTATATTAACCAACTTAGCCAAGGTTATTCCTCATTTCTGTTACTATTCAATATTTTGCACCTGTTCTCTGATTTTTTCAATCTCAGTTTTTAGGTCAATAGCCTTATTGGTAATATCCAAATCTCCGGACTTGGATAATATAGTGTTGGCTTCCCGATTCATCTCCTGAGCGATAAAATCCAGCTTTCTGCCAACATTATCATTGTCATCCTCGAGAACATTAATCATATTTTGAATATGACTTCTGAGCCTTACGGTTTCCTCATCCACACAGATTTTATCGGCATATACGGTTATTTCGGTAGCCAGTATGCTTTCATCCAGCTTGGTATCCCCCAAAAGCTCGGATACCTTGGCATACAGCTTATTGCGGTATTCGCTGACTACCTTGGGTGCCCTTTCTTCTATATAATTAACCAGCTCCAGCATATAGTTCAGCTTGTTCATGAGATCCTTTTTAAGATTCTCTCCTTCCGCTATACGGGTTTCCACAAAGCGGCTGGCTGCAGTTCTTATGGCCTCCTCCACAAGCTCCCACAGCTGGGTCTCGTCAATTGTCTGCTCCTCCAGGGTAAAAACATCAGGAAACCTTGCCAGGGTTGAAACACTGATATCATTTATTATACCGAAGTCCTCACTCATTTTCCTCAAATGCTCAAGATACTCCCTGGCCAATTCTGCATTATATTTTACACATACGTTATTCTCGGTGTAATCCTCGTATGTAATATAAATATCGATTTTACCCCTACCAATATACTGCTTAAGCAGGTTTCTGATGGCTGCTTCAAAAAAATTAAGCTTTTTCGGCAGCTTTATTGTAATGTCACAATATCTATGATTAACTGCCTTTATCTCAACAGTTATCTTACGTTCTACCTGAGCAATCTCACAGCGCCCAAATCCGGTCATACTTTTTAACATAGATGCACACACTCCTGCCGGTTATTGAAAGCTAAAACATAAATAGCAATTTATTCAATTAATTATAATTTATATAGTCCTGCAAGTCAAGACAAGCATAAAATAATTTTGATACAAGCAAATATTTCTATACAGTATGAGTATTTTACCGGGTTAGTGCAATTTATATTTGCTAAATTATATTTTTTTAGCCGATTAACAAGGAGCTTGCTAATCGGCTTTTTATATAGCTGTATATTTTATGCTTATTCAAGTGCCTGGGCCAAATCCTCCAGAATATCATCTATATGCTCTGTTCCGATTGATAATCTAATTGTATTTGGCTTAATGCCGGAGGCCAAAAGCTCCTCTGCTGTCATCTGTGAATGTGTTGTACTAGCCGGATGAATAACCAGTGACTTTACATCCGCAACATTTGCCAGCAGGGAGAAAATCTGCAGCTTGTCGATAAATTGCTTGGCTGTATTTGCATCTCCCTTTATCTCAAAGGTAAATATCGAGCCTGCGCCCTTCGGGAAGTATTTCTTATATAATTCATGATAAGGATTATCTTCCAATGCAGGATGGTTAACCTTCTCAACCTTCGGATGCTTGCTTAAAAACTCAACAACCTTCAGCGCGTTATATACATGTCTTTCTACCCTAAGTGACAAGGTTTCCAGCCCCTGAAGGAAAAGGAAGGAATGGAATGGACTCAGGGATGAGCCTGTATCTCTTAAAAGGGTAGTCCTGAGCTTGATTATATAAGCCAGAGCGCCTACAGCCTGGGTAAACCTTACACCATGATAGCTGGGATTTGGCTCTGTCAGTGACGGAAATTTACCTGATGCCTCCCAGTCAAATTTACCGGAGTCTATTACTACCCCACCAATGGTGGTGCCATGACCTCCTATAAACTTGGTGGCTGAATGTACCACTATATCGGCTCCGTATTCAATTGGTCTGAGCAGATAAGGTGTTGCAAATGTATTGTCAACAATCAACGGAATCTTATGCTTATGTGCTATCTCGGCCACCTTCTCGATGTCTATTACATTTGAGTTGGGATTACCAAGACTTTCGATAAATATTGCCTTTGTGTTTGACTGGATTGCCTTTTCAAAATTGCTTACATCATCAGAATCTACAAAGGTGGTTGTTATTCCGAATTCCGGCAATGTATGTGCAAACAGATTATATGTTCCTCCGTAAATGGCCTGGGATGAAACAATATGATCTCCCGAATGAGCTATATTAAGTATAGCATATGTTACCGCAGCTGCTCCGGACGCTAAAGCCAAAGCGCCCACACCACCCTCCAGTGCAGCTATTCTTTTTTCAAACACATCGTTTGTTGGGTTCATTATCCTTGTATAGATATTTCCGCCCTCACTTAGGTTAAATCTGTTTTCTGCCTGTGCACAATTTTCAAACACATATGATGTAGTCTGATAAATAGGTACTGCCCTTGCCCCGGTTGTCGGATCCGGTGTTTCCTGTCCGGCATGCAGCTGCAGGGTTTCAAAACGATAGTTTCTTTCCTTTGCCATAAAATGCCTCCAATCCATATTATCTTTTTTCATAGTATTCATATATAGTTACTATGATTTAAGTGATTATATAATAGCTTCCTTTATTTTATTTGTCAAGTTATTTTTAAAATTTTAATGAATATTTTGGCATATTTTTTTATGGCATTTTAATTTGGCCTCTATCATATTGGGCTTTCATCATACTATGTTCTAAAATTCCAGCTTTAATCAAGAATACATACGGTCCTTTTTTTGTTATTCCTTCATAACGGTACCGTCTGTACCTATAATCATAACCTCCCATGGTATAATTTGGCCGCTTTTTTCCATTGCCTGCTTTACTGCATGAACAATACCACCGCAGCATGGCACCTCCATTCGGATTACGGTAATGCTCTTTATTTGATTCAGCTGCAGAATCTGGGCAAGCTTAACTGAATAATCTACATCATCCAGCTTGGGGCAGCCTATAAGAGTTATCTTGTCATACATAAACTCATGGAAATTCTTATATGCATACGCAGTACAGTCAGACGCAATCAAAAGACTGGCGTTCTTAAAATAAGGAGCATTTGGCGGAACCAGCTGGATTTGTACTGGCCATTGCTTCAGCATTGATACCGATTTATCCATGATATTGCGCTTTACCTCTTCCTCATTATAAGGGGCAGCCTCCCTTTCCTCAAAGCTGATTGCACCTGTAGGGCAAACAGGAAGACAATTCCCCAGACCGTCACAATAATCATCCCTCAGCAGTCTGGCTTTGCCATCCACCAGTCCTATTGCAGCCTCATGGCAGGCATTGACGCACAGACCACAGCCATTACATTTTTCCTCATCAATTTTAATTATTTTCCGTATCATAGCTTCCTCCATTTCATTTTTTGTTTACACTTTTGCAGCATATTAAAACAATTACTATAATATCAGAATACATTAAAAAAAGCACAGACAGTGTAGCCTCAGCTACATTGCCTGAGCTATATAGTAATTTTAACCTAAAGACCTGCCGCCCTTTGCATCCTGCCTGTAATTCTACTTCTTTTACAGCCTTTAGAGCTTTTTTATCCGTTTGATTATCATTGCTCCCAAAACACCTATGACCGCTCCGGTGATCAGACCGGACAGCAAAAGAAACGGAAGGTAATAAATTATATTAATATTTTCCGTAACAAATATGGCTGTAATTATCTGTCCAATATTATGGGATACTCCGCCGGCAACGCTTACACCTACCTGGCTGAAGCCCTTTACCTGCTTAAGAAGCGCCATCACCAGCCAGCTGAGTATTCCTCCCGCCAGACTAAAAAGCATAGTGGACATATTTCCAAAGGTTAAGCCAACCAGGATTATACGAATAAATGACAGGACAAAGGCTTCCTTTACTCCCATGGCATACAGACCGGCAAGCACCACCAGATTTGCCAGCCCCAGCTTTATTCCCGGAATGGGTACCGGAGGTGGAATCAAAGCCTCTACATAGCTTAATATGAATGCCAGGGCTATCAGTAAACCATATCTGGATATTTTTGATGATTTCATATGTGTTACCTTTCAAATAAAACTAAAGCATAATGAAAGCTAAGGCTGATACCTATTTTGCTATTATATCAACATCGCCCTCTTCCCCGCCTGCTATCTGCAGTACAACATTATTGGGCAGGCAAACAATCGTATCATTGCTGTAATGAATACTTCTGTCCTTGACACAAAGCTTGTCCGGACAGCTGGCGGCAATCATATCAACCTTGCCATCCTTTATAATGAAGGTGTTATATGCGCCATTTTCCTGCTTTACTGTATATTCCACATCCTCATCAAGGGAAAATGTCGCATGCTCTTTTCCGCCGACATATACGATTAGCTTACTGCCTTCCTTTCTGGACAAAAACATAAAGGCAAAGGCAGCCAGGCTGATAAATACTATTGCGACAATCAATAACAGATCATTTTTTTTAATCACGTTCCACCTCAGGCATTAACAGCAGCCAAATTAAAGGCATTATCACTGCAAAATACCGATATTTTATATTTCAACAAAAATTACAAGGATATCAGCAGGTCCGCTATCGGCTCCAGCCAATCCCCGTCAAACAGCTCAATCATTCCCTTGTCGCAGGCTGCAGCAAGCTTGGGATTTATGGGAAGCCTTGCAAAAGCACCTATCTCATACTTTTGTGCAATTTCTTGTATCTTGCTTTCACCAAATATCTGATACTCCTTGTTGCAGTCAGGACACAGGAAATAGGACATGTTTTCAACTATACCAAGAATCGGAATATTCATCATCTTAGCCATTTTAACAGCCTTACCGACTATCATTGACACCAGCTCCTGGGGTGATGTTACGATAATTATTCCGTCAAGAGGCAGGGACTGGAATACGGTAAGCACAACATCACCGGTGCCAGGAGGCATATCTACGAACATATAATCAACATTGCTCCAGATTACATCTGCCCAGAATTGCCTAACGGTTCCTGCAATAACAGGTCCGCGCCAAACCACCGGATCGGTCTCATCCTGCAGCAAGAGATTAATGGACATAATATCTATTCCTGTCTTGCTTTTAACAGGCATCAGGCCCAGTTCGTTGCCCTTTGCCCTTTCCTTTATTCCAAAGGCCTTAGGTATTGACGGCCCTGTTATATCAGCATCCAAAATAGCTGTGTTGAAGCCCCTTCTATTTAATGATACCGCCAGCAAAGAAGTCACTAGGGATTTACCCACTCCACCTTTACCGCTGACTACCCCTATAACCTTCTTAATATTGCTCAGTTCATGAGGCTGTACCAAAAAATTAGGCTTAGTATCCCTTTTAACAGCACAATTTGTACTGCAGCTGCTGCAATTACTGCCACATTCGCTCATTGTCAATTCCTCCGTTTGTAAATATTTATTTCAATGCTTGTCTGATTTCTTTTTATCCTGTTATTATACCCCATTCATATAATATGTCAATATAATTGCTCATCTTTAGCCCATAGTTTAACAACCAAAGGCTATCCCGAATATTATGGTATATAAAATAATGAAAGGAGCCTTTTACATGCAGGCTTTTCTCTCCGGCAGCTTCCTTATGCCGTTAGCCCTGATCTCTTTCATAACAGAAAATATCCTGCTGTTAATCATAATAGGCCTGGTACTGCTTTTTATCTTTTATATTGTTTTTCGCATCCGCAAAAGAATGAAACGTAAGGATTCCATCATCACGCCTGTGCGGGATGTCATTGGAAATGTACCTGAAAGAGTAATGAGGTTGAACGAGGAAATTAAGCCACTGGGCTTCGCCTATGATCCTGAACAGGATATCTTCTATTCCATTCTCAATCCATGGCAAAGAAAGTTCGGCTATTGCCGCCTTTATGACGAAGCCTGTGCCCCTCTCAGCATGATAATAGATTGCGAACCCATAACCTTTGAATATGCAGGCCGCAAATGGCTTATCGAATTCTGGAAGGGACAGTACGGCATGAACACAGGAGCCGAAGTAGGTATCTATTACAGTAAGCTCCCATCGATAAATGTCCCTGGCATATTCAGCGGCAATTTCTTTTTCTGCCCCAAGGATGACGAATGCATCAATATGTCCTTTATTTTAAGGAAAAACGGTAATCTGCTGTTTAGAAGAAGCGGCTACCACTGGTGGCTTACAGGCTTTAAACTGGGTGAATTTTCTAAACCAAGCGAGCTTTCCATGGAAATAATTCTGGATCTTTATGACTACAAAATGGCTTCAGCCTTTGTCGAGGCATTAAAAAGAGAGGGTTATTCAGAGAATGAATATAAGATACGGTCAAACAAAGTAATGGTTATTTATGATAAACCTCATACCAGACAGCCTCTGACCAGAACTGTTTTTACAGACTACATCATGCAGCGCAATAATGAATCCCTGTGCAATACCTACAATTATCTGACCAGGTCCTATACCGACACTTTGGATAAATTGGATATTCTGCGCAGCGAAAACAGCTTCATGTACAACAAGGTCCTGTCTTTGGGCAAACCCAGAGAGGTATTTGATGCCTTTAACAAAATTAAGGATTACCTTGGTGACAACTAAGCATAAGAAGGGAGTGGATTATTTGTCGTTTTCAAAACGCCTGTCTAATGTCCTTAAAAATGCTTATGCCATTCCCTTTGATGATAACTCCCGCATTATAATTATGAGCGATTGCCATAGGGGGATTGGGAACTGGGGAGACAACTTCCTGGGAAATCAGAATATTTTCTTTGCCGCCCTTTACTATTATTATGAAAACGGCTATACCTACATCGAGCTTGGAGATGGGGATGAGCTATGGGAAAACAGAAGCATCGAAGATATCATACAAGCCCATAACGACACCTTCTGGCTGTTGTCATTGTTCTACAAAAAGAAGCGCCTGTACATGATATATGGCAACCATGATATAATCAAAAGAAATCCAAAATATACCCAAACTAAATGCAGGGAGTTTTTCTGCGACAACGCCAATTCCTATATTGCCTTATTTCCGGGTATTCAAATACCTGAAGCAATTTTGCTGACAAACAGATATACTAATGATACTATATTGCTGACCCACGGCCATCAGGCCGACTTTCTCAACGATCGCTTAAGCGCGCTCAGCGGCTTTCTGGTCCGATATTTATGGAGGCCGCTGGAACTGATAGGGATTAAGGATCCGACAAGTGCAGCAAAAAACAATACAAAAAAGAATAAGATTGAAAAAAGACTAGCGGAATGGTCCAGAAAGAACAGGCAATTCTTAATATGCGGCCATACCCACCGGCCCGTTTTTCCCAAGGTAGGAGAATCCCTGTATTTTAACGACGGAAGCTGCATTCACCCTCGTTGTATCACAGGAATTGAGATTCAAAGCGGTACTATATCATTGGTAAAATGGGCTATCATGACCAGACCGGACAGAAGCCTTTATGTTGGCCGTGAGGTCCTGGAGGGTCCGATTAGGCTGAGCGACTACTTCATGTCATAGATAACAATTATCAATAACATAGATGTCATTATTTCATTTAATTAAGCTTCTAATTAGTTATTTTATTGTATTCATATAAGAAATCCTGTCAAATCTCCCGTTTGGCAATAAGGGCTGAGCTGAATTACTCAGCCTATTTCTTTTTAACAGAATAGCCAAATTTGCCAAGCAGCTGGCCCAGCATATAATATTCTCCATGGGAGAATACAGCCAGTCCCGAGTTATTCAGATTAAACTTGCCCTTTTCGTCCATATATTTTTTATCTACCGCCACACTGACAACCTCAGCAAGAAACATGTCATGGCTGCCCAATGGCAAAATGTCCTTAACAACACATTCAATATTAACCGGACTCTCTCCGATTAATGGCGTACTTACAATGCTTCCCTTTATCGGCGTTAGCTTACATTCCTTAAACTTGTCCAGCTCCCTGCCGGATTTTATTCCACAAAAATCCGCCTGCCTGATTAAATCCTTTGTAACCAGATTAATTACAAACTCCCTTTTTTCCTTAATCAATTCATAGGAATATCTTTCCCTGCGAATTGATATCGATACCATAGGTGGATTGGTGCAGACTGTTCCAGCCCAGGCTATCGTAATAATATTTGCTTTTTCAAATGAGCCGCAGCTAACCATAACCACCGGAATTGGATACAGCATATTGCCGGGCTTCCAATATTCCTTTTCAAACATCCTCCACCCTCCTATATTTTTAGATGATGAAAAATATTATAATTACTTGTCTCTTATTATTTCAAGTAAATTTTGCATATAAATCTATCCTGTTCTTTTGGACAACCTGTTATCTTATGATAGAACGAATAAAAACAGATGATTATTACCATAATAAATCTGTGTATAATGCATTTACTACATGCAAAATGCTTGAAAGGAGACAATAAAATGAAAGCTTTTGTTGATCAGGACGGTTGCATCAGCTGCGGCTTGTGTATCGATGTCTGCCCGGAGGTTTTCAGCTACAATGAGGATGATAAATCCCAGGCCATCGACGGAGACATCCCGGAGGATTGCATAGAAAGGGCGAAGGAAGCCAGAGACGGTTGTCCGGTTAATGTCATAGACCTGAAGGAATAAAGCTATTAATTACTATGGATGCCCTTATCCATAGTAATTTTTATAATTAATAATTACCAGTTAAATATCAAATAGTATGAATATATGCCGGCGCTTTTTACGCCGGCTTATAAACGCCTGCAACTTAAACCATGTTCTTTATGTAACCGATAACTGACATATTATTATGAAGTATAAATCCGGCTTTATCAGCCGTATAGAAAGGAGAAACTATGGAATATCTGAATATAGTTATTTCATCATTAATTTCGCTGGCCGCCTTGTTTATGTTCACCAAGCTTATTGGTAACAGGCAGATGTACCAGGTAAGCATGTTCGACTATGTCAGCAGCATTACTCTGGGCTCAATCGCCGGAGAGCTGGCCGTCCAGTCTACCGAAAGCATACTAAAGCCTCTAATATCCATGGCGGTATTCGGTATTATTGCTTATATCATATCCTATATCACCTGCAAATCCATAGTGCTCCGCAGGTTCTTTGAGGGCAAGGCTATACTTTTGTATCAGGACGGACAGATATATGAGAAAAATCTGCTTAAGGCCAAGCTTGATGTAGATGAATTTTTATCCCTTTGCCGTATTAACGGTTACTTCGACCTTTCGGAGGTGCACACCGTATATCTCGAGGCCAACGGCAATTTAAGTGTGCTGCCTTTGTCAAAGCACCGTCCTGCCACCCCGAATGATCACGGTCTTAATCCCGTTCAGAGTACTCCCTTGCCCAATATCATAATAGATGGCAAAATCATGCATTATAACCTGAGGCTGGCCGGAAGGGATGAAAAATGGCTGCTAAACAGGCTAAAGGCCTCCGGGCATAATGATATAAGCGAAATAATGCTGGCTACTTATGATGCCCCCAAGGACAAAATAAATATTTATAAAAAATATCATAAGAAAGATCTCAGAGACATTTTTGAATAATGAAATGGTTATAGTTGCCCGTTAAAATTCATAAAATGTTACAAGTTGTAAATACAAGGGTGCTTCAGCTCATGATATCTAATCTTAAGGACAGGCATATTATTATATTCGAGATTATCGCCATTATAATCCTGTCTTCCTTAATTGTTAAAAATCATATTGATTATGAGGCTTCTACCTATGCATCTATGTATGATACAGAAAAGAACTTTATCAGATGGGTCAGCTTCGATGTAACCAGCAAGGCACTTGAATGTGCCTATAAATATGATGTGGAATCCCAGAACCAGGAGGTCAAGCTTAACTGGATAGAGCTGCTTGCCGTATTAGCCTGCAGATATGGTGGCGACTTTTCACATTTCAAGGAAAAGCATATGGATGAGCTTGTGGAGAAGCTCAGAAGCGGAAAGGAAACCATTGCTTCAATTAGCGAAGGACTGAAATATTATGATTATTACCTGGAGGCATATACAGCGGTCCTTGGCGGTATGGTTGGTAAATATCAGATTGAGGTACCTGACCCTACCGCCCCCGGTGGTAAGCGATGGGAGGAAAGATATGGCCTTAAGGCCTTCTTTCCTATTGCAAAAAATTATCCCTACAGTCATTATGATGATTTTGGCGACTCAAGAAGCTATGGCTTTAAAAGAAAGCATCTGGGCCATGATATTATGGGGCAGGTGGGAACACCAATAATCGCAGTAGAATCCGGTTATGTAGAGGCTCTAGGCTGGAACCAGTACGGAGGCTGGCGCATAGGTATCAGAAGCTTTGACAAGAAGCGCTATTACTATTACGCCCATCTTCGAAAGAACTTCCCCTTCAACAAGGATTTAAAGGTAGGCAGCATCGTACAGGCCGGTGATGTAATCGGCTATCTGGGCAGAACAGGCTACAGCAGATCGGAAAACACCAACAATATTAATACTGCGCATCTTCATTTCGGCATCCAGCTGATATTTGATGAATCCCAGAAGGAAAGCGTTAATGAAATATGGATTGACTGTTATAACCTTGTCAAGTTTCTAAGCAGGAACCGGGTCGAAACCGTTAAAAACAATGAAACGAAGGAATACAAACGTGTTTATAATTTCATCGATCCGGTCGCTCAGCATTATATCAATCACAGCAAATACAAGTATGACGACTATGATATCGAAATACATATATACGAATAGCACTATGAACAGCAGGCTTTAAAAAAGGCTACAGCTGTAGTCTGCACTTGAATGCTATACTAACTGTAGCTGTAAGAGTTGATACGGTGAAAGCTTATACTCAGGCAGCTTAATAGGGCTTACTTATCTTCTTTTTTCTGACAAGAGATATAAAAGCCAACAATAAGGGAATGCAGAATTCAAAGACCAGATTAAGATTTTCAACTATGTTTTTGTAAAGATAATTAAATTCAAACTGGGTACTGCTTATATAATATGTCAGATAAAATACAATCACAGCCAAAGGAACGCAAAGATAAAGGCAGTCCTCCAAATTAAAAAGCCAAATCAGGCATCTTATAATCAGAACAGTAAGTATACAAATTGCTGCAAAATCGGAAAGCAGGCATATTAAGGTTACCAAAACCTCAAACCGTTCAAATATGTTAAAAAAAGAAATACTCTTTACTGTAATATAAAAGGGAAAAGGGGTATTTGCCGTCAGGGCGCTGCCTGATATACCAAAGGTAAATAGTACTATGACAAAGGTAAACACCACAAAGGTCAGAGCCCCCAGCCAAAGCTTCCTAAGCTGTGCCTTTGAGATAGCCACTTCTAATTTGTCTGCAAAAAACAAAGCTATGACAATATTGCCGCCTATGGTAATCACATGCTTGGCAGCATATATTGTTTTGCTCATATGGGTGATTGATACAGGGATAAGATAATCATATCTGATTCTACCCAGGGCACAGACAAACATTATTGCAAAAAGTATCAGTATAGAGCTTAAGGTCAGCTCGGAAAACCTAAAAATAGTCTTTATTCCCCTCAGAAGAGCGAAAAAAACCATTAACGCCAGTACAACCATGAACAATTCGGATTTTGTTCTGGGCATCAGAGTCAGCTGCAGTGTAAGATTGTAGGCGGTTACCTTGGCTGTTATGCTGAGCAAAAGCCATGCCAGATATATCAGGATAATAAATTTGGCCAATATCCTGCCCAAAAGATGAACCATAATCTCATATATATTAAGGCCCGGATATGCCGCCAGCAGCATTATAACAACTCCTGTCAAAAGTGCCATAGCCAAACCAGACCACAGGGGACTCAAATAACCGCTTCTGCCTGCATCATTGGCCAGGTTCTGAGGAACCTGCCTTAAAACTGACGATATTGAGATAAACAGATACATAAATGTAATCTGCCTTAAGCTAATCTCTTTATTCAAACAGTCACCTCATTTCATATGCTTTTCAAGAAAATATGATAAACTCGGCAAATGAGGATTAATCATATATACTATTCCCAGAGCAAAGCCTATTACCGACAGCATCAGATATACGATTAGATTGCGCTTTTTCTCCAGCAACTGTTTCCACTGCTTAACAAGAGTATATATAACAGTTATTCCAAAAATATAAATCATAAATACCTCTCCTCCTTTTGCTCTTTGACAAGTTTCGACCGGCTAATCAAGCCCTATCATCTGACTCCCAGCATAAATGCCTTGGATACCTTGGATTTTATCTCAAAGCTGTAATTAATATATGGAAGCAGTTCACTCCAGCTGCTCTCAATATCCTTCCATCCAGCGACATTCTGGTTTTCCACAACCCTGGCCAGATTCAGTATATCCAGGCCGTTATCAGTCGAATACTTTACAGACTTTTTTAGTATCCCTTCTATATATTTATTCTGTTCCTGAGTCAGCTTTTGAAGCTGCTGTGGACTGAAGATATCATCCTCTGTCAGCACTTCCTTTATCATGCTTTCAAAATCAACCTTAATCTTGACATTGATGGCTTTTTTAGCCAGATCCGCCTTGATTTTTGTTCTTGTATAAGTAATTATAAGACCTGCCTTATCTTCAATATAAATGTCATAGCTTCTTACCAGGTTACGGAAAAAATTCACTCCGTCAGAGGTTTCCGAATCCAGATAATCCCTAAGGATATAGTTGTTAAATACGGCATAACCTTCGACTTTATAACCCGAATCATCTGCTGTCATATAGGGTATCATCACACAGGAGAGGCTTTGCCTGCAGTCATTTAAAATATTCACCATTGTATTGTCATTGCGGGTAAGCGCTTCCAGCTGCTTTTGCTTGATAGCCTCCAGATCCTCATGAATCGTTTTTTTGTTCTCCTGGCCCAGCTTGATAAAATCCTCTGCGCTCATTCCCTTTGTGATAAAAATAAGAGATTCCATTTTTATGGTTTCATCTCTTTGCAGGAAATCAATACAAGGCCACAACCCTCTTTTTGCAGCCTCCTCTCCTATCAGAAAGGTTCCGGTTTGAGCCAGGGTTAATGCCTTTTTATTTCTTTCCTTTAAATCCTGCAAGGCAAGAAACGCGTTTTCTCCGCTGCCTGAGGCCAGCTCCTCTCCCCCATCTCCTCCATCCTCTTTTTCACCGCCTTCACTGCCTGAACCGCTTCCTGGGCTATAAAGGGCCGTCAGCTGATACTGACCATTCTTATAGTCAATCCCCAAAACCAGCACCATGTCTATTTCATCTATTTCCCGGCGGTTCATATCAAAGGAGCAGGCCGGCAAAAAAAGCAACAGCAAAATAAATAGAAGCAATGCTTTCTTAATAATAAACCCTTTCATATCAGCCTCCCACTTAGCCTGGCAAGAATAGTCATCCCAAACCTGTATCTTGCTTTGCTTAAGCACCTATTTCTGCTTTGTATCGTTTTCAGGAGCGATATTTTGCGGACGTTTTTTAAAATAGCTTATCGGAAATCTGAAAAGAGTATCCTTGTGATTACTTTCATCTATATCTACAAAGGGTGATAAATAGGCAGCTCCATAATTATCCAGACTGCATAAATGTATCAGCAATATAATTATCCCCACCGTCAGGCCAAAGAAGCCGCATATGGCGGCAAGCAGGGAAAAGATAAATCTTATTACCCTGACGGCACTGCTTAAATCCTGATTAGGTACAACAAAACCGGCGATACCGGCAAGGGAAACTATAACAACCACCAGAGGTGACAGAATGTTGGCAGCTACTGCCGATTGACCTACCACAATACCTCCAAGAATAGACATGGCTGTACCAACCGCCTTAGGCAGCCTAAGTCCGGCCTCAATCAGTATTTCAAAAGCCAATAAAAGGCCCAGAACCTCAGTGGCCGACGAAAAGGGAACATTGGCCTTGGCCTCCTGGGTTGATAAAGCAAGCTTCATAGGTAGCATCTGATTCTGGTAGGTTGTGGCTGCTATATAAAAGGCCGGCAAAAGCAAGGTTACAACCATAGATATATATCGTAATACCCTTAAAGCGGAGCCAACGATAAAATGGTTTGCATAATCCTCTGGTGATTGCATAAGCATAACAAGCTGACAGGGAAGAATGAATACGAAGGGAATCCCGTCAACTATAACAGCAATCCTGCCATCGGAAAGATTGGCACTTACCCTATCAGGTCTCTGTGTATACATAACCTGCGGAAAAAGACTCTTTTTATTGGGATTCAAATATTCCTCAATAAAAGCCGCCGTAGGCACATTATCAATATCTATTGAATTGATAATTTCTCTTATTTTGTTAACGGTATCCATATTGGCGATATTGGATATATAGCATATTGCAACATCCGTCTTTGAAACTCTTCCCACCTGCGTATGCTCACATACCAGGTACTCGGAACGGATACGCCTTCTTATCAGAGCTGTATTAGTCCTTATAACCTCAATAAATGAGTCCTTTGCCCCTTTAATGGTTCCTTCCTCGTTAGGCTCGGAAATGGATCGCTTGTCAAATTTCTTTATATCAAAAACAAGTGCTTTTTTCTCGGCATCAAATATAAAAGCTGCATTACCGCTTAATACAGCCTTCAAAAGCTTGTCATAATCTGTTTCGATACTGGTAAAGGTCTCATATGAAGCCCGATTTTTTATATAATCAATTACCTGTGCTTCCGTTATATAATTTCTGATATAAGGGTCAAACAGCAAGGGCTTCAGGATATTGTTGTCCAACATCTCTGAGTCTACCAACCCGTCGACGCAAAAAATGTGAAAGCTTATATTGTTTTGATTTATCGTAACCTGCCTTACCAGTATGTCTGCGCTTTTTGAAAACAGCTCCTTGATTTGCTGTGAATTTATGATTCTTTCCATATGCCCCATCTCCCGAAAAGCCTTCCGTTCAACTATCAATCCTGCATTCAACACTTTTTTACCTTAATGCTTGCTTAACAGCTGGCAGGTAAATTACGCTGCTTTATATTTCTTAAGGCAGCAAAAAGCTTTTCTATTACAATTTAAGCATAAATTAAGTATTTACGCCTTAATTTATTATTTGGGATTTGCACAGCTTTTATTCCTACAACAATAAAATTGCCTCAACCTGCATCACTGAAGCGGTCAAATAAGCCGATTTTCGCGTGCTGGGTTGAGGCAATCATTATCTTTCTTTTTTGTCCTGATATCACTTATATATGACTATATGCGGGCAAGTTCTTACTTATTGCCTAGGTCTTCAGGGCTAATAAGCATAATAAATATAAAGCAGTCATATATAGCAAAGCTTTACATTGCATCTTTTGAATAGCTATATTTATTTAAAGTAATCTTCTGCCAAATCATTAATATGTACAGGATATACTTTCCCTTTTGATATAAGCTGCAGGAAGGCTTCAGCCTCTCCTTCATCATCGGTCAGATTTTCTATGTAACAGTAATCCTTATTTTCTGTCCAGTTCTCCTTATAGCATTCCAGATCATAATATGCATTCCTGAAAAATACTCTGTAAACTATATGGATATTTTCATTTGTATTTGTCGTGACCAATATCTTATGTGACTGTTCCGTCATTAAAATATCCCCCTCTTAAATTATAGTAAGTCAATATATAATGATATCATTAGATAAATTTATTATATCATAGTTTGCAATCTTTACGAGAGCCATTATTGAATATGCCCAATGTAATTTATAGAACTTCAGGCTTTTACTGGCATTTTGACAGGTTAAAACCGGCGCCTTATACAGCTTTTTCATTCAATACGAAAAAATTCCTTCCAGCTTATGGTTTTAGAACCCTAATGCAAGGTCACATCTAGAAAAATTATGCCCCACAGGATTAGCAACTGAACCAAATTCCTGTGAGGCTTTTATAAAGCTATCTCTATTAATCTTTATATCTTGTCTGTTATACTGTAGTCCAGTCTATACCGGCATTTATAGGCTCTGCCTGGGCCATCTGTTTGTATATTAGATATTTCTCCCTGGCATATTCCTCAGCCTTTCTGAACAGCTCCTCAGCCTGCTCAGGGAATGCCTTCTGTATAGCACTGTAGCGTACCTGGCCAAGAAGGAATTCTCTGAAGCTTTCAGTAGGCTCTTTGGAATCCAGTATGAAAGGATTCTTACCCTGGGCCTTAAGCTCCGGATTATAGCGGTACAGATGCCAGTAACCGCAGGCAACTGCCCTTTTGATGGTCGCCATGCTTCTGCCCATACCTTCCTTGATTCCATGGTTGATGCAAGGCGAATAAGCTATAATAATTGAAGGCCCCTTATACTGCTCAGCCTCTCTGAAGGCTTTAATCAACTGGTTGTTGTCAGCATGAATACCGACCTGGGCTACATATACATTACCGTAGGTCATCAGCATACGGCCGAGATCCTTTTTACCCTGCTTTTTGCCGGATGCCGCAAATTTGGCTATTGCCGCGGTAGGTGTTGACTTGGATGCTTGACCTCCTGTATTTGAATAAACCTCAGTATCAAACACAAGGACATTAATATCCTCACCGGAAGCCATAACATGATCCAGACCGCCATAGCCTATATCGTATGCCCATCCATCACCGCCGACAATCCATACCGAACGCTTAACCAGATAATCCTGATGGTCCAGAATATCCTTAACCAAAGCTTCTATTTCCGGATCAGTGGATACAAATCCCTCCAGCACCTCAAGAACCTTCTTGCTGGCTTCAATGCTGGCTTCGCCATCCTCTTTGTAATGAATCCAGTCATGGAAGGCTTCCTTTATACGTTCCTCAACATTCATTGAGATAAGCTTACGCATATTCTGCTCTAATTTGTTTCTGATTTGCTTAACTGCCAAATACATTCCGAAACCATATTCGGCATTGTCCTCAAAGAGGGAGTTGGCCCACGCCGGTCCCTTGCCTTCCCAGTTTACCGTGTAAGCGGTACTGGGTGCAGAAGCGCCCCATATGGATGAACAGCCTGTTGCATTTGCTATCATCATGCGATCTCCAAACAGCTGGGTCAGCAGTCTGATATAAGGAGTTTCGCCACAACCTGCACATGCACCATGGAACTCCAGCAAAGGCTGCTTGAACTGGCTGTCTTTGAAGGAAGGACCGTAAGAAATTTCATTCTTGAAGCGTACATGCTCCATTGCAAATTTCCAGTTTTCTACCTCATGAGGCAATTGTGTTTCTATTGGCTTCATAATCAAAGCCTTGCCCTTTGCGGGACATACATCAGCGCAGTTGCCGCAGCCTGTGCAGTCCATAGGGCTAATCTGAATCTTGTAGTGATAGCCCTCTACATTCTTACCGGTTGCTTTTTTGGTAACAAAGCTGGCAGGCGCTTTTGCAAGCTCCTCATCATTAAGAAGGAAAGGCCTGATTACTGCATGAGGACATACGAAAGAGCACTGGTTACACTGGATGCAGCGTTCTATTACCCATTCAGGAACATTTACGGCAATGCCTCTCTTCTCATATGCAGTTGAACCTGACGGGAAGGTGCCGTCCTCCATACCCTTGAATGCACTAACAGGCAGATCTCCGCCCTTCATGGCATTCATAGGCCTCATGATTTCCCTGATGAATACAGGTTCATCCTCACTGTCGTCGCCTTCTATCTTAATATCCTTCCATTCCTTAGGAATTTCCACCTTCCTGACAGCCCTGATACCCTGATCAACCGCCTCTTCATTCATCTTTACAACCTTTTCGCCTTTTTTGCCATACATCTTATTGATGCCGGCTTTTAGCTCCTTTACATATATCTCTTCAGGCAGTACCTGGGTCAGCTTAAAGAAGGCGCCCTGCATGATCATGTTGATGCGGTTACCCAGACCAATCTCTTCGGCAATCTTTACAGCATTTATAATATAGAACTGGGCCTCCTTCTCAGCCAACTGTTTTTTCATTATTGCCGGCAGATGCTTATCCAGCTCACTTTCGTCCCAATAGGTATTCAGGACAAAGATACCGCCGGGCTTTAGGCTCTGCAGCAAATCATACTTGTTGACATAGGACTGGTTATGGCAGGCTACATAATCGGCATGACTTACAAGATAAGGCGATCTTATTTCCTGTTTACCGAATCTTAAGTGGGATACGGTAAGACCACCCGATTTCTTGGAGTCATAATCAAAATACGCTTGAACCTTAAGGTCGGAATTATTGCCTATTATCTTAATTGCTTCCTTGTTGGCACCTACGGTACCGTCAGAGCCAAGACCCCATATCTGACAGGCAATAAGGCCTTCAGGTTCAACAAAGAGATCCTTGATTGGCTCCAGGGAGGTATTTGAAACATCATCCGTTATGCCTATAGTAAAGCCGTTCTTTGGATTTTCCGCCTTAAGATTATTATATACTGCTGCAATATGGCTTGGATTAGTATCCTTAGATGCCAGTCCGTATCTTCCGCCAACTATCTCAGGTGCATTCGGATTACCGGTGAAGCAGGAGCATACGTCCAGATACAAAGGCTCACCAATGGCACCCGGTTCCTTGGTACGATCCAGTACAGCTATTTTCTTAACTGTTTTCGGAAGACAGCTTAAGAAATGCTCCGTAGAAAACGGCCTGTACAGATGAACCTTCACAAGGCCATATTTTTCGCCACGACTGTTATAGTAATCAATTGTCTGTTCAATTGTCTGGGTGACGGAACCCATTGCAACAATTACATATTCGGCATCAGGCGCTCCGTAGTAATCAAACAGGCCATATTTTCTGCCGGTTTTCTTGCTCATCTTGTCAAGATATTCTTCTACGATAGGTATAATATTTTGGTAGAAGGGATTAGCTGCTTCTCTTCCCTGGAAATATATGTCAGAGTTCTGGGCAGTACCTCTTATGACAGGATGATTGGGTGACAATGCTCGCTCACGAAAGCTTTTAACAGCTTCCATATCTACCATTTCAGCATAATCCCTGTACTCCAGCGCTTCAATTTTCTGCACCTCGTGTGATGTACGGAAGCCGTCGAAGAAATGCAGGAAAGGGACCCTTCCCTTAATTGCTGCCAAATGCGCAACAGGAGCCAGATCCGCCACTTCCTGAACTGAGCCGCTTGCCAGCATCGCAAAGCCGGTCTGTCTCGCTGCCATCACGTCCTGATGATCGCCAAAAATACTCAAGGCATGCGTAGCTATTGCTCTTGCACTTACATGTATTACACCCGGCAGCAGCTCGCCGGCTATTTTATACATGTTGGGTATCATAAGCAGCAGGCCCTGGGATGCGGTAAAGGTAGTAGCCAGCGCTCCTCCCTGCAAGGCTCCGTGAAATGCTCCGGAAGCACCTGCCTCCGACTGCATTTCAATTACATTTACCTCCTGACCGAAGATATTTTTGCGGCCGTTCGCCGCCCATTCATCGGTTGATTCCGCCATACCTGAGGAGGGTGTAATAGGGTAAATGGTAGATACCTCCGTAAATGCATACGCAGCATATGCAGCAGCGGTATTACCATCTACTGTCATTGTAATCTTTCCCATAACAACCATTCCTTTCTTTCCTGCATATGCAGGATTTTTTATATAAATAAATTACAATTTACTGCCGTTATCAACCCAGTCCTTGGCTTCAACCACATTATCCAGAGAAGGCTTGTTTACCTTGTCAACCCTGTATTCCTTCTCCTTGTTCTGCCATGCGGCCGTACATTCACAGTTAGTTGCATTGGTTGCTTGTAACCGTTTGTTGTTCTTTCCCTGTAAGCTTTCAGTTTTGTTGCTAATCATACCATTACCTCCTGTTATGCATAATGCTGATTTTCTTTCATGCATCTGTCTCATGAAATCAGAATAATTGTATCCAATCAGCCATTTTACTATGCATAAGGATCTTATCTTGGCTTAAATAAATAACCATCCTAATCAGCCAGACGCTTTTCTCCTGTAATAGCTTGTATGGGAGCAATATTTTGTGACACCTCAAGAATACCTACAAACTCTCCGTCCTTGTCCCGGACTGCGAAATATCTTATCAAAACATACAAATCCCCTTTCTTAATCCAGAAATCCTCATGTTCCTTTTTGCCGGATTTTAAATCCTCTACAATCTTTTCAACCACATGAACACTTGCCGGTGGATGGCAGTTTTGAACCTTTCTGCCAATTACAGCCTTGGTTCTGGCAAATATTCTCTCCTTGCCCATGCTGAAATACTTTACGATACCATCCTTGTCTACAAAGGTAATATCTATTGGCAAAGTATTCAGCATTGCTTCTATCTCCTTAAAGTTCAAGATACCTGATTCGAATTTGATATATCCGTCTACAGCCGGCCTTTCGCCTTCATTTTTCACCTTTTGCTCAAGATCGGTTCTGACCGGTTTCCACTCAGCAGTTGGCTTATAGAGGCAGTATCCTATATCATCGCTTTCCCTTGCTATTTTAAGCCACTCATCCTCATTAAGGGTTTCAAGTACCATCGGGAAAAGGATATTTTCTTCTTTATAAATCATCTCCTCAACCCGGCCTGCTGCAGCCTCCACCGCTTCTGCCAAAGCCATAATATCGACATCGGCCTCCGCCAGTCTTCTGGCTTCCTTTATAGCCAGTCTTATCTCATCATCCACACCCCACATTACCTTGGGCGGGGCAACAATATCATATTTTTCCATAAATGGAAAGAGAAGATTTTCTTTACGGGAGTAGTGCTTGTCCACCTCCCATAACTTATCCAGAGCATCCTTAAGCTTTTGCATGCCTTCTTTTGTTTTACTTTCCTTAAGCTCTGCCAGTACCGGGCGGATGCTATTATTTATCAATCTCTCAAGCGCCCTGTTTTCCATTTTAAATGTATATACCGGATGGCCGGGATTATCCTCAGGCTTATCCGCCATATGGATTTGTTCAATTGAGCCCTTAAAAACTGCAGCATGTACATCACAGAGTCTCTGAACCTCAGAAACAGGCATTCCTTCCCTTATCAGGGCATTTTCCATTTCCGATATCTCCGAAGGAGATACACCTTCAATTAATTTGGCGAATCTCTCCTTAACCTCCTCCACACTCTTACCGGCATGAAGCTCCATAATCAGCTCTTTAAGCACCTTTTGCCTGTACTCACGGTTATTGATCAATTCACTCATAATAATACTCCTTTCATCTTAGCAAAACAGCCCTGACGGGTGCCGCCTCCGCGCCAACAATATTAATCGGCAACGCAAGCAAAATGTATTCGCCTTCCATAACATCTTTTAGTCTTAAGCCTTCCAGAATATAAACATTCGCATCCATCAGCAGCCTATGGCTATCATGTCCCGGCTGTGCCCGCTCTATTCCCAGACTGTCAATGCCAACTCCTTTTATTTTCCTCTCTGTCAGAAAACCGGCTGCCGTCTTGTCCAGATATATAAACTCCTTTTCCAGAATATCCTCATACGAATTACGTGTTTTAAGCAATATAAAGTCATTTTCCCTGATTTCCTTTTTTTCAAGATCAGAAGCAGTTATCTTATCCTTCACACCGGTCATATCAAGTACTTTGCAGGAGCATATTAGCCTATCAAGCATGAGACTTTCCACTGTTTCCCCACCCGGCATCATATGTAAGGGCAGATCTATATGAGTGCCGGTATGAAGGTTCATCTCTATGCAGGATTCATATACATGACCGGAATTAAAATCACTTACCGTATGCAATCTGGGTCTTTTTTCTGTTTTACCTTTATAAACAGGCATCCCTTCGGATACAGGCATGGAAATATCAATAATTTTTTTATAATCAAGCAGCATCTTTGGCAACTTCCTTTCTGCTAATTATCTATATGCCACCATTTTCGCCCATCTCTGGCCAAAAGCTCAAAGGCCCTGACAGGACCCATGGTTCCGGCATCATAATTGGGGAACTGGTGCCTTTTGGATTCACGGTATTGTATCAGCTTATCAGCTACAGTCCATGCAGCCTCCACCTCATCCCATCTGGAGAACAAGGTGCCGTCGCCCCGCAGTATATCATAAATCAGCCTTTCGTATGCCTCAGGAGTATTACCCTGAGTCGGACTGTAGTGGCTGGTATCCATCTTGGTGGCCACAATACCGTTATGGCTACTGAAATCCCTGGTGTTGAACTGGAAAAATACTCCTACATTAGGTTGTATTTTTAATACCAAAAGATTCGGCTCCTGTATTTCATAATCCTTAAAGTACAGTATATTGGGCAGGGACTTAAACTGTACCACAATCTCCGCCGAGGTCTTACCCAGTCTTTTTCCTGTTCTTATATAAAAGGGGGTTCCGGCCCATCTGAAGTTATTTATATGCAGCTTCATGGCTACAAATGTTTCCGTCATTGAATCAGGAGGAACATTGATCTCCTGCCTGTAGCCGGGCACAAAGCCCCCATCTATAAAGCCGGGTCCATATTGGCCGAAAACCACACTATTTTTCAGAAACTCAGGGGTAATATCTTCAATAGCCTCCAAAACCTTCAGCTTTTCCGAACGTATAGAATCTGTTTTAAGATTCACAGGCGGCTCCATTGCCACCAATGACAATATCTGAAAAATATGATTTTGAATCATATCCCGCATTGCGCCGGAATGCTCATAATATCCGCCTCTGGTACCAACACCCTGCTTTTCCGCCAGGGTTATCTGAATATTATCAATAAACTTATTGTTCCAGATGGATTCAAATATGGAGTTGCAAAAGCGCAGCACCATTATATTCTGGATCATTTCCTTACCCAGGTAATGATCAATCCTGAAAATGCTTTTTTCCGGAAAAACCTTAAGCAGTGCCTTATTTAAAGCACTTGCGGTTTTCAGGTCCTTTCCGAAGGGCTTTTCTATTACCAGGCGGCTCCATGAGCCCTCACGGACGGCCATACCGCTGCCTTGAAGGCCTGAAACGATAGTTTCAAAATATTCCGGCGCCACAGCCAGATAAAACAGCCTGTTACCTTTCGTTTTATTGCTCTGATCCAGCTTCTGAAGATATTCCTTTAGGGCACCGTAGCCTTCCATATGAAGAAAATCCAACTGGTAATAATGGATCATTCCTTCGAGTCTGCTCCATATGTCGTCGCTTATTTTATTTCTTGAATATTTTTCTATTGCTTCATAAATTTCCTTTTTATAAGCCTCCTGGCTGTACTGTCGTCTACCTATGGCCACTACAACAAAATTTTCCGGTATTAAATTGTCAAGAGCAAGATTATATAAAGCCGGCATAAGCTTCCTCTTGGTAAGATCACCGGTACCGCCGAATATGACCATGATCGATGACATGTCTAAGCTTAAATCCTCCAGCTTATCCATCATCTTCATCACCTCGCTCTTACATTGGGAAGGGAATTGCTTTACCATATGGTATGGTATATTCCGTCCTTGTCTGTTCTTTGATAGGTATGGGCACCGAAATAATCCCTCTGCGCCTGGATTAAATTCATCGGCAGGCTTTCACATCTATAGCTGTCATAATAGGATAAAGCGCTGGCAAATGCAGGCACCGATATTCCGGCCGATATTGCCGCCGTGACAACCTCTCTCCACTGCTTCTGATAATTGCCTAATATATCCCTGAAATAATCTGCCAGCATCAGATTTGGCAGGGATGGATTTTCTTCAAATGCTTCGCTTATCAGATTTAAAAATTGTGCCCTGATTATGCAGCCGCCCCTGAAGATCTTTGCTATATCGGCAAAATTCAAATCCCAGGAATATTTCTCCGATGCAGCCTTCATCAGACCAAAGCCCTGTGCGTATGCACATATCTTGCTTGCATACAGAGCTTTTCTTATTGCTTCTATAAAATCCTCTCCGTATTTTTCAAATCGGGAAGGCCCTTTCAGGATTTTCGAAGCCTCTACTCGCTCTTTTTTCATGGCTGACATAAATCTCTCATATACAGCAGTTGTAATAGTAGGAACGGGGACAGAAAGCTCCAGTGATACCTGTCCTGTCCAGATACCGGTTCCCTTCTGCCCTGCACTGTCCAGTATCATGTCCACCAGATAATTGCCGGTATCATTATCAATACGCTTAAATATATTGGCTGTTATTTCAATCAGATAGCTGTTAAGCTCTCCTTCATTCCATCCTGCAAATACCTCATGCAACTGCTTCGGACCAAGCCCAAGCCCCGTCCTCATTATAGAATATGCTTCACTTATTAATTGCATATCTGCATATTCTATTCCGTTATGAACCATTTTTACAAAATGACCGGCTCCGTTTTCTCCTATATAAGTGCAACAGGGCTCCTGCCCCACCCTGGCGGCTACTGCTGTCAATACCGGCTCCATCATTTTATAAGCCTGCATACTGCCTCCAGGCATTATGGCCGGGCCGTATCTGGCTCCTTCCTCACCGCCGGAGATACCTGTACCGAGATAAAAAATACCTGAAGCTTCCAACTCTCTGCTTCGCCTTATTGTATCAAGGTAATATGAATTACCTCCGTCCATCAGCAAATCGCCTTCCGAAAGAAGGGGCAAAAGCTGTTTTATCGTCTCATCCACGGCCTCACCGGCCTTTACCATCATAATAATTTTACGGGGCTGCTCCAGTGAGGACACAAATTCCTCCAGAGTGTAAAAGCCCGCAATATTTAAACCTTCGGCTGACTTCAGCAGCTCATTGGTTTTACCTGAAGTTCTGTTGAAGACCGAGACACTAAAGCCATGCTCGGCTATATTCAAGGCCAGGTTTTTGCCCATAACCGCAAGTCCTATTACTCCTATTTGCTGCTTTTTCATTACACTGTCCTGCCTTTCGTAAATAACTGAATTTCTAGCTTATATCATAACCCTTTTCCCTCAGGGATGCCTTAACATCCTCCAAATCCAGCTTTTTTACAATTGCTCCCTTTTCTATAGTCATAAACCTGCCTACTGTAGACAGCATTCCCGGCTTTTTTATATCGGTAAAGCCCAAATCATACAGTATATCCACTAATTCAGGGTTGCTTCTGCACAGCTCATAAACCGAGCTTGATAAATCTAAATTCTTATTATTCATATATTCGCCTCCTGGCTATAGCTTTTTATAGTATATGTAAACTCAGTATGATTTAATAATATCGATTAGCTTAGCCGGAATTTTAATATAAATATGAAATATTTTCCGTGATTTAAATCACACTATGCATAAATGTCATTTAATTTATATGAAATTTCCAGGAAGCGATTTTGCCTATTCGGCAGATCTGTATTCTTATGGAATGGCTATGCAAATTTTACATTTGTGATAGAATTTGTCTCCGAGTTGTCTGTAGAAAATGCTTCATGAATAGTTCCACAGGAAAGCTCCGGTGTTCCCGTGGCAATAAGTATGAACGTATATTTTACTTAACAGGTATATGATTGGTATGTATTTTATGTATCTAATGTTAATATACTGCGAAACAAAAATCAATACATTATATATTTTTCTGGTATTTTTCTGACTATTTTCTATCAAATCCACACTTTATCATACGTTTTCGCTCTCACTGTAAATTTTTCTTTAATCTGTCGCTAAAGTCCCAATATGACTTTTATTACTTATGAATATAAAACAATGCAAAAAGACCGGATAAATTCACTTTCCCGGCCTATTACTATTACATATATAAATATGATCCATCCCTGTTTGATTTTATCTGCAGACATACTTTCATCTTCAGTCATTTTAGTGTATACATTTTCCCATCTGATCTGCTAACTCTAACATGCCTTCATATGTCTCCTGTCTCCATACAGCAGCCGGCTTATACTCCGGTGGCTTCCTTTAAGGCCTCCGGTTCCAAAAGAATAATAGATTTATTATTCAAGGTTCTGATTATCCCATCCTTTTCCATCTGCCCCAGCTTGCGGCTTACTGTTTCTCTTGCCACACCCAGATAATTAGCTATTCCTTCCCTGCTCAGGGGCATTTGAATTATTATTCCTTCATTTGTCTTACGGCCATACTTGACTGCAAAATCCAGCAGCAAGGATGCAACTCTGTAATCCACATTTCGTACCCCCATACCCTGCATGGCATTTTCCAGGCGATACATGCGCTCACTGAGCTCCGACAGAATTTTAATAGAAATATCAGGATATTTATATAGAAGAGGCTGGAAATCATTTTTTGAAAGAGTGCAGACCCTTAAATCAGTTAAGGCTACCACACTGTAGCTGGCAGTTCTTTCAGTAAGCAGATTATGCTCTCCAAAGAAATCTCCCTCTGAGAATAAATATACTATCTGCTCCTTTCCTTCCGGACTGTATCTGCAGGCCTTGGCGCTTCCGCTGCGTATTATGGTTATGGCGTCTGATTTTTCACCCTCACGAATTATAATCTCATCCTTTTTATACTGCCTATGATTTATAAGCCTAGCTATATTCGTTAATTCATCAGGATTCAGGGATGAAAAGATCGGTACCTTATTGATACATGACTCCCCCCGACAATGCTCACATCCTTTTGGTGCAATCATTATATTCACCTCCATTCAGGTCATGTTTATGTAAGCTGCAGGATAGGCTGCTAAAATTAAAATCTGACAACTTCCGCCCTTGATAATCCTACGCTTTTAATAACTTCTATTGTAAATTGCACTATGAGCATCTGTCAAATAATATCTATACCCCAAAAAACGGCATAGCTGACAAGTGCCAAGCTATGCCGTAAAATTGCCATACGGGCTAATCTTTATTTATCCCGTATTTTTAACTGCTCATATATTTTTCCTTATAATGATGTGCTTGCTCCAGCATCATATCCTTAACCTTCATCAGGCGAATCTGGGTGCTGCGCTCATTTTCATCCAGCTTCATCACTATATATTTAATATTTTCCTGCATCTCCGGGATCATGACATGCTCCAGGGCATTTACACGCCGTCTGGTTTTCTCTATCTCTGCAGCCATCAACTGGCAGCTTTTTTCCACCTCCGCCAGTCTTAACATATCCGGCAGAATATCATACAGCGATTTCACAGCATCATCAAGATCGCTGGAGGTAAAGGCAAAACCATAGGGATATATATCATTTTCATCCGGAGTTTTTGTATGGTATTCAAACTTCGGGATCTCAACACTCATAATATTGCTCTTGCCGGCTGTAAGATAGACCTCCTGTCTGGGAGCCAGCAGGGCTACATTCAAAACCTCATCCGGCATTGCACTTCTTGCCAGAACGAAGTTTTTATTTGCCTGAGCTATTCCCTTTTCAACCTTTTCCCTGAGGGCCTTGTTCTCCCGGACCAGCTCAAGGAATTGCCTCATCAGCTCATCTCGCTTATCCTTGAGCAGCTTGTGACCACGAATAGCCGTAGCCAGCTTTTTCTTAAGCCTGGTCAGCTCCATCCGGGTCGGATTAACATGCGTTTTAGCCAAGAAGATGCACCCCCTTAGAATTTACCGTAATATTCATCAAGCAATTCATCCTTGATTCTCTTAAGCTCCGATCTGGGCAGAATCTGCAGCAGCTTCCAGCCAAGATCAAGGGTCTCTTCAATATCACGGTTTACATTATACCCCTGGGATACATATTCCCTTTCAAACGCATCGGCAAATTTGGCATATAGCAAATCAATATCTGTCAAGGCTGCTTCACCAAGCACCACCATAAGCTCCTTAGCTTCCTTACCACGGGCATAGGCAGCAAAGATCTGGTTCATGGTGTTTGCATGGTCCTTACGGGTCTTACCTTCACCTATGCCCTTGTCCTTAAGACGTGACAGTGACGGAAGCACATCAATCGGAGGCTGGATGTTCTTACGGTAAAGCTCACGGCTCAAAATAATCTGTCCTTCTGTAATATAGCCTGTAAGGTCGGGAATCGGATGGGTTTTGTCGTCCTCAGGCATTGTAAGAATAGGAATCATGGTTATGCTGCCAGGCTTGCCCTTCTTTCTGCCAGCTCTCTCATACAGGGTGGCCAGGTCGGTATACATATAGCCGGGATAGCCGCGACGGCCCGGCACCTCCTTGCGGGCTGCACTTACCTCACGAAGGGAATCTGCATAGTTTGTTATATCAGTAAGGATTACCAGCACGTGCATATCCTTGTCAAACGCAAGGTATTCGGCGGCAGTAAGTGCCATCCGGGGTGTTGAAATACGCTCTATCGCAGGGTCGTTTGCCAGATTGATAAACATAACGGCCCGATCGATAGCTCCTGTTTCCCTAAAGCTTTCAATAAAGAAATTAGCCTCCTCGAAGGTTATACCCATGGCTGCAAATACAACAGCAAAAGGCTCACTGGTTCCGCGCACCTTAGCCTGTCTTGCAATCTGGGCAGCCAGCTGCGCATGCGGCAGACCGCTTGCCGAGAAAATAGGAAGCTTCTGTCCGCGTACCAGAGTATTCAGACCATCTATAGCGGATACTCCGGTCTGAATGAATTCCTGAGGATAGTTTCTGGCAGCCGGATTGATTGGTGAACCATTTATATCCAGACGCTTCTCAGGCAGAATCTCAGGGCCCCCGTCAATCGGTCTGCCCAGTCCGTCAAATACACGGCTTAACATATCCTCCGATACTCCAAGCTCCATGCTTCTTCCCAGGAAACGTACCTTACTGTTGGCGAGATTTATTCCTGCGCTGCTTTCAAACAATTGAACCAGGGCGTTGCCGCCATCTATTTCAAGTACCCTGCAGCGGCGTTTTTCACCATTTGCCAGCTCTATTTCGGCAAGCTCGTCATAGGCAACATTTTCAACGCCCTGCACCAGCATAAGAGGACCAGCCACCTCTTGAATTGTTCTATATTCCTTTGGCATCAGGCTTCCTCCTTCTCAAGTAAATTATCCAGCTCTTTATTAAGCTCCCTGATGATTTCTTCGTATACCGCATCAATCTTATCCTTCTTGACATACTTAAATCGACCGATGCTCTCCCTGACCGGAAGCTTTACAAGCTTGTCAATTGATACTCCCTTATTAAGGTATTCAAGAGCCAAATCATAATAGCAGAGTACCAGTTCCATCATGAGATATTGTTTTCTTAAATCGGTATAGGTGTCAACCTCATGGAAGGCATCCTGATGCAGATAGTCCTCACGGATTGATCTGGCCGCCTCCAGCTTTAATCTGTCGCTTGCGCTCAGTGCATCCATACCAACCAGCTTAACTATTTCATCCAGTGCCGCCTCATCATTTAACAGACCCATTATTCTGGTTTTGTTCTCGCTCCACTTTTCATTTACATTGCTGTTGAACCATTTGTTTAAATCATATAAGGAGTAGCTGGTCAGCCAGTTAATAGCCGGGAAATGTCTTCTGTAGGCAAGATTTGAATCCAGTCCCCAGAACACCTTTACTATACGCAGGGTTGCCTGGGACACAGGCTCGGATATGTCACCGCCAGGAGGGGATACCGCACCGATAACCGACAGGGTACCCTCCCTGCCATCCTTGCCCAGGCTGATTACGCGACCGGCCCGTTCATAGAACTGGGCCAATCGGCTTGCCAAATAAGCTGGATAGCCTTCTTCACCCGGCATCTCCTCAAGCCTTCCCGACATTTCACGCAGTGCCTCAGCCCAACGGGATGTCGAGTCCGCCATAAGAGCAACCGAATAACCCATATCACGGAAATATTCGGCAATTGTTATTCCTACATATATTGACGCTTCACGGGCAGCAACCGGCATGTCGGAGGTATTTGCTATCAGAACTGTTCTCTCCATCAACGATTTGCCGGTCTTCGGATCCTTCAGCTCAGGAAATTCATTCAAAACGTCGGTCATCTCATTGCCGCGCTCTCCACAACCTATATAAACAACTATATCCGCCTCAGCCCATTTAGCCAGCTGATGCTGAACTACAGTCTTGCCGCTTCCAAAGGGACCGGGGATAGCTGCTACCCCACCCTTGGCTATCGGGAAGAGGGTATCAATTATTCTTTGTCCGGTAACCAGCGGCTTGTCAGGAGAGAGCTTCTGCTTGTATGGTCTGCTGACTCGAACAGGCCATTTTTGCATCATGGTTATATTCTGCTTAATACCGTCCGGTCCCTCTATAACAGCCACAGTATCTGTAACCTTAAAGTCCCCCTCACTAATTGATTTAATTACACCTTTAACTCCATAGGGAATCATTATTTTGTGTATAACAAGGTCGGTTTCAGCAACTGTACCGATTATATCACCTGCTTCAACCTCATCCCCGATTTTTACGGCGGGAACAAAATGCCATATCTTATCCCTGCTTAAAGCCGGTATCTCAACGCCTCTCTTCAGATTTGTCCCGCTTGCTTTCATTATCTCCACCAGAGGACGCTGAATGCCGTCAAAGATATTTCCAATAAGACCAGGTCCCAATTCAACACTTAAAGGCGCTCCTGTAGATTCCACAGGTTCACCAGGTCCCAAACCGGAGGTTTCCTCATAAACCTGAATGGAAGCCTGATCACCATGGATCTCGATTATTTCCCCGATTAAGCGATGCTTGCTGACTCGGACCACGTCAAACATATTGGCATCCCGCATACCTTCTGCAACAACAAGCGGACCGGCAACCTTTTTAATCGTACCTTTGCTCATATTAATCCAATTCCTTTCATATTTGACCAAATTTTTATGTGTTAAAGATAATATCCGATCCTACAGCGCGCTCGACGCTCTTTTTTACATTATCCATACCAATACCGGTATTACCCGCTACACCAGGTATAGGTATGATTGCAGGCAAATAGCTTGTGGTATAGCGCTCTATCTGATCCTTCAGCTCTGCGAATAAGCTTTCAGTTACATATATCACAGCATAATTGCCTTCTGCCGTATTTTTTAATATCCTGGCGGCTTCCTCCATGCCTGTTACCGGATAAGTATCCAGTCCCAGGGCCGCAAAGCCGTATATACTGTCTCTATCTCCTATTACCGCAACCTTATACATACATATCCCTCAATCTTTCCCTTACTTTACTGTCGGGAATTTCATTTCTCTTGCCCGAAAGAATTATGCGCACGGTTTTAATCTCATTGTCTCTTGCAATAATGTAGGCTACAAGCGGTGAAAGTGTAAACGGGTTATATTTTTGCGGACTTATATGCCTGATAATGAGATTATCGCACCAGCGCTCAAAAGCCGAAGGCGATTCCTTTATTGCGTTAACCGCTTCTGCATATTTCGTGGCAGATAGATATTCATATACCGCCTCAATTCCTTCCATGGCAGCATTTATAAGTTCATCTTTATTCAGGCTGGCACACTCGGCTATTGCCCTCTCCATGAAGGCTTTATCCTTGCCGGTCTTTATGCTGCGGATTACTATATTTATATTAGCGGCAGCCACCTTAAGCTCACCATACTCGGCCAGCACCTCATTGCCTGATTCCTTACTTTTTTGAAGAATTGTGTCCAGAGCAGCCCGGTCTATTATTATATCACACAGCTGACTGTCTCCGGTTTGCATCATTACCTGATAGGCCTCTGCCGCAGAAGCTCTCATATAATCAGGCAGTCTGTCAAACTCCTTCTTGCTGATGGCCTCCTGTATAACTGCAGGCTCTATTGTGCCGTGGGAAATATATATTGCATCCTGTGCGGAATCAGTATATACCTGCTTTATGGCCGCCTTAAGGTTATGAAAATCGTTGCTGTACAGGAAGGTATTAAAAACAGACATATCATCCACAAGCTCGCCAATCAATTCCCAGGTTTTTTCTCTCTCTGCAGCCAGCATCTGTTCGGCCGACTCATTCTCCATTCTGCCCCAGCCTTTATCAGCCAGATAATTCATGCACTCTTTTTCGCTTTTGCAGCCCATAAGCTGTTCAATATCGGATTTGCTCAGCAGGCCCAGCTCCTTGGACCGTATTCTGGCTACTGCATAAAGGTATTGGTTATCAGCCATAATATTCCTCCATTCCGCCGACAAGTGTGATAAAAATTTACTATTCCATCGATCACCACTTTCGGACATTTTAATTAAACAGGAAGGAATTCACTTTATCCTGCAAATCATCTTTTACCGCTTCGAACAAAGCGTCAAATGAGCAATTTTCTTCGATATCACCATATACCAGCAGAAAACCGCCATTTATATCTGCGTTTTTTTCCGACAGGACCAATTCCGCCCCCGCTTTGTCTGACAAGGCAGCCTTTATTCTATCCGCAAAATCTGCCGGCAGACGCTTTTTGTCAACTGCGGAGAAAACAATTTCTCCCCGGGTATTATGGGCATATCTTTTTACTAGCTTTAATACTATCTCCATATATTCATCATCCGAAAGCTTCGAAAGTGACGCTCTGGCCTTTGATATGATTTCATTAATAATCTGCTGCTTTGCTTCCAGAATTGCCTTTCTTTCCAAAAGATTTGCAGCGCTTTCGGCACGGCTTATTATTGAGTTAATTTCATTTGAAAGCCTCTGGGTAATTAGCGCAGCCTGCTGCTCCCCCTCCTGCTTGGCGGCAGCCAGGATATCATCCGCCGTCTTTTTTGCTTCATTTATAATTTCATCGGCTTTTGCCTGTGCTTCATCCTCAATCACTTTTAATATCTTATCTAATCCTGTCATATTAATCCTCCATGCTGCCGATTACTGCAATAAAATCGGCACATATATTGCAAAGTGAGCCGCTTAAGGCATGTTAAGCTAATATAGCCCGTATGCAGCTCATTTGAAAAATTAAATATTCAAGCTTGATACACCAAATATCGCAAGAATGGATACCAAAAGTGCAAGAATCGCATAGGTTTCAACCATGATGGGAAGCAGCATTGATTTACCGAAGGCTTCCGGCTTCTTGGCTAGAACGCCCATACTTGCTACAGAAGCTCTTGCCTGACGAATTGCTGATGTATATCCAACAATTGCCATAGGAAGACATGCAAACAGATAAAGCAAGCCCTTTGCAAATGAAATATCACTGGAACCGCCTATTACACCAATACGTGTAAATGTAATGAAAGCAATAAGGAAACCATAGATACCCTGTGTACCGGGCAACAACTGAAGAATTAATACCTTACTGAATTTTGACGGATCCTCCGTAATAATACCTGCGGCGGCTTCACCACCCATACCTACTCCTTTTGCAGAACCTGCACCTGCTCCAAATGCTGCTGCAGCTGCTCCCAATAATGCTAAAACAATACCTAAGCTATTAATATCAAACTTCATTTTCTATTCTCTCCTTAACCTTATAGTATTTTGTTTTCATTTTAAAGGGATTGAAGGCTTTGCCTCCACCCTCATAGAACTTACCAAAGAATTCAACATAATTTAATCTGATGGTATGGACATATGCGCCCAAAACATTAATGGCTATATTTAGGGCATGTCCCACCAGCAATATTATTATAAATATTACGGTACCCACAACACCGGTTCCGCCGGCCATTGAAGCCATCTTGTTTACAACATTGCATATAACACCTGTTGCCAGGCCCAAAGCCAGCAAACGTGAGTAGGACAAAACGTCACTCAAATAGCTTGTTATACCATAGAGTGCATATAATCCTTTTAAAAAGCGCTTAAAAGGATTTTTCGATTCGCGTCCGTTGGTCGCAACAATTATTAGTGCGGATATTACAGCCAATACTGCAAATATCTTTGTAACAAGCGGCGGAATCGTCAAATTCAGGTTGAAGCTTTCAGCTATCATTTCCATGGACAGCAGCAAAACCGTACAGCTTATAACCAGACAGAACCATGATAAGGCATCATATATTATAGATATATAATCCTTCTGCCTAATAAGCTGAACTACCTTCATTATCAGTCCAAACATAAGGTGCACCAAACCCAGCGCCATGGAAAAGGTCAGCATTGCCATCGGTTTATCCATCGGAACAAACCATATAGGCTTAAGAACCGGAAGGTCGGTAACCCCGAAATATACTGAGGCAATTACGTCGATGGCATCTCCAAAAAAGCTGCCAAACATAAACCCCCAGAATACTGTGGAAATACCACAATAGAAAAACATTGTTATCGAGTTCTTCAAAGACGATTCCATGTTATTTCTGTACTTCAACAAAGCAAAACCACATGCAATAGCCATAATCAGGCCATAGCCGGCATCTGACAGCATTATACCAAAAAGCATGTAATAAAATAAAGCCATTGCCATCGTAGGATCAAGCTCTGATTTGCCAGGTAATGAAAATCCTTCAAGTACCCCCTCAAGAGGTCTGGCAAACCAGTTATTTTTTAAGAGGACAGGTACATCCTCATCCTCTGCAGGATCTGAATATTCAATTGCCAACAAATATTTGCTCATAAGCTCGGCTTCCAGCTTTGCTTTATCCTTAACCGGTATATAGCCTGTCAGAATAAATACATTCTTTGATTGGGCAAGCCGGCCTATAACCTCATATTTGTCAACCCTTATCCTTTCATAATCCTGCAAGAATAAGAGATCCTCCTTGTACTTTGCCAACTCTGTTATGGCCTTCTCTGCCTCCGACACAGCCTTTCTTTTTTCATTCAGTTCCAGCCTTATCTCATTCAGCTTTTCAGCAGGAGGCTTGCTTGTACTGATACTGGGAAGCGAAAAATCTAACCGCCTGAGTGCTTCATATACACCCTCAGCACTTGTTCTGGAACATAAAACAAAAATACAGGTTTGCTCCTTTGAACTGCTGATAATATCTATATTTAAAGGCATATACTCAGCCAGTACAGCATATAAGTCTTCCTGGCTCCACTCCTTGGGAAGACAGCCTATAAAAGCCCTTGTGTGCTTAGTTCCGGAGAAATTCAAGGGTATGTCAAGGGTTGTCCACGGAAGAAGCATCTCGGTTTGTGCCTCAAGCCTGCTTATCTCCGCCTTTAATTCTGCAATTTTCTTTTCGTATGACAAAATCCTGCCAGCAGTCTGCACAGTTTCCGGGTATTTATGCTTGAAATTATCATATTCCTCCGTGCTGACGGTCTTTTTACCTTTTAAGGATGCCAGCAGGGACTTCTTCTCCTTGACATAACGCTCAATTACCTCAACTGCTTCCCTGGCTGTGGCTATATTTTTCTCAAAGCCCATTATGGCTTTGGATACATCGGCTTTATTGAAAATATCATCCTCAGGAATGATATCATCCACTTCCACCACACCAAAGCGCTGCAGCTTCTCCAGAATTGGCTTGCGGTCCTTTTTCAAAGCGTAGATATAAATACGCTGCATCTGCAACTTTGCCATAACCGATACACCTCCTTTTCAGTAAAATTTTTAGCGCAATATGCGTGCCGGTTATTTAATAACCTCGGAAAGAACAAGCTCTATTGCAGCTCCTTCCTTCCTTTTTGCCAACTCCCTTATAATAGGTATTTCCTTCTCGGATCTTGTTCTGGCTTCATTGATTATCTCTTCTGCCCTGCTTTTAGCCTTTTCCAGATCCTTCCGAGCCATGTCCGAAGCCTGCTTGGTTATTGAAGCTATTAATTCCTTCGCCTTTTTTTCAGCTTCCGAAATAATAGCATCCTTTTTCTGCAGCGCTTCCTTTTCCTTTTCCAAAGCCTTTAGCTCTGCCTGCCTGACTGCCTCTACTGTTTCCTTCGCCATCTACTCACCCCTTGCTTCTATAATATCAGGTCAATGCTTTTTCATAAAATAATATAAGCATATTTTGCAGATTATGAAATATTTATTGTAAATTTGTTACAATATAATATTGATAATTCACGTTATATTATAACTTATTAACTAATTTTATTCAACAAAAACAAATGCAATTCGATATATAATATTACTTGATTGCATTTTGCCCATGGCTCAGGCAATTTTGCATAAAACATTCATTATATTTTTTTTAAATTGTACATATTAACTATTGCATTTAGCTGTAATAGTTGTATTATTAAATGGAATTATTTCATATTGCAGCAATGATTGGAGGCAAGATATTGGAAAAGGTTATCAATCATCTGTATGAGATTGAACGAAAAGCCACTCAGATTCTGGAAAGGGCAAATGCCGAAAAGACTGAGCTATTTGAGGAAAATGAAAAGGCTATAGCCAAAATGGAGGCTGATATAGCCCAGGAAACCGAGAATAAAATCAGGCAAATGAATGAGCAAGCTGAGCAGGAGCTTGAAAAGGAAAAGCAGCGGCTTATAGACAAATGCAACAAGCAGCTGGCTGATTTGGAAAGCAACTATAGAAACAATCACGACAATCTGGTGGACAATGTTTTTCAGAGCATCATACAGTTATAAGCACTTACAGCTTTGTCACAGGCATGCTGTTGTCTAATATTTTGGCACTCCTTAAGTTGCCGGTTGATAAAGCACACTAGTTCGGTTAGGAGGTTTGGCATGGCAGGCTCAATGGCCTACAGCGGTATTAACACAAAAGTTAAGGCAATGTCCCGCAAATTGATCAGCAAGGATGATTATAACAAAATAATTGCTCTGGAAACTGTGTCAGACTTTGTTTCATATCTTAAAAAGCATCCCGGCTACCAGGAGCTTTTTCAAAAATATGATGAGCATGACATACACAGATCTGAAGCAGAGCGTGTCTTTATTAACGGTTTATATCTTGATTATGCAAGAATATATCGTTTTGCCAATGAGGAACAACGAAGTGATCTTAAGTTGTTCTTTTTTAGGTATGAGGTGAATGTGCTTAAAGCATGCATAAGGCTTATTAAATCAAATGACAATGCCTTTGATCTTTCTGCCTTTCATCCCTTCTTTACAAAGCATTCACAGATTGATGTAGTAAAACTTTCATCTTCTCAATCTATGGATGAATATATAAATAATCTGGCAGATACCCAGTACTATCAGGTTCTGTCAAAGCTGAGCTCAAGATCCGATCTGTCCTCCTTCGATTATGAAATGGCCCTTGATTCGTATTATTTTACGAAGTCATGGCGCCTTAAGGATAAGCTTCTTAAGGGTGATACCCTTAAGGCCTTTACCTTAAGAATGGGCACGGAGATTGATATGCTTAATATAATGTGGATATACCGTTCTAAGATAATGTTTGATATGGGCGCTTCAGACATTTTCACCAACCTGATACCTGTGTGCTACAGGCTTACAAATGAGCAGCTAATGAAGCTTATTGGCAGTGTGACTGTGGAAGAATTTTTAAACAATCTGACCCTAACAAAATATGCAGGTTTTGTGCCCTATTTAAAGAACGGAAGCATGGAACACGAGTTTTATCGCATTTTAAACAGAATATATAAGTATAATGCCACAAGATTTCCTGCCTCAATGTCTGAAGTAAATTACTATCTCTTCCGAAAGGATATGGAGATTAAAAATTTAACCACAATTCTGGAAAGCATACGTTACAGACTTGACAACAGGAAAATGCAGGAAAACTTGCTTATACTGTAATTATCCGGACAAATGAAAGGAGTGAGGCATTTGATAGAAAAAATGCGATTTCTCAGTATGACCGGGCCAAAAGACGATTTTGACCGGGTTGTAAATAAATATCTGACCAAATATGAAATTCATCTGGAGAATGCACTTGCCGAACTTGGGACCTCGTACAACCTTAAGCCCTTTATCGAAAACAATCCCTATAAAGAGCTTATCAGCAAATCTGATGATTTGATTAAGAAACTTGACAAAAGCACTTCTTCTCCTAAAGAACTTTTATCCAGCGAGGAAGCTGCTGATATAATAAATTCTGCATATAACATGCTGACGGACTATAACAACAAAAAAAATGAGTTAAAAAGGCAGCGACAGGAATGCAATGATTTGCTGATACAGATCGAGCATTTCAGGCAGCTGGATTATGATATCCACCAAATTATCAATTTTAAATTTATCAAATACCGTTTTGGCAAGATACCTGTAGATTTTTATACCAGACTGTCAAAATATGTTTATGAAAACCTTAATACTGTTTTTTATGAATGTGACCGTGACAAGGATTATGTTTGGGGCATATATTTTGTTCCTGCAGGTTATGCTGACAAAATAGATGCTATATACGCTTCACTCCACTTCCAGCGGATAAAGATTCCTGATGCGTATTATGGGACTCCTGAGGAATCCTACCAGTCAATCAAGGCAAAAATGGTAGCTATCAATAAGGAACTTGACGAACTTAATGCGCAGATAAAAGAAAAGCTTAATAAAATGTCTGACAAATTGTATGCGGCCCATTACACGGTAAATGTTCTTTCAAAAAATTTTGATGTGCGTAAAATGGCAGCCTGCACCCGCCAGAAGGATAATGGGGATGTATTCTATATCCTCTGCGGCTGGATTTCACAGGCTGATTCAGAAAAGCTGCTGGCAGAGGCTGAGGAAGACCCTCTTGTATACTGTGTATGCAATGACAATTATGCCGAGTCTGATATAAAGCCTCCCACCAAACTGAAGAATCCTAAGCTCTTTAAGCCGTTTGAAATGTTTATAAGAATGTATGGGCTTCCGGCCTACAATGAAATGGATCCCACACTTTTTGTAGCCATCACCTACTCCTTCATTTTCGGTGTTATGTTCGGTGATGTTGGTCAGGGCTTGTGTCTTTTAATAGGAGGTGCCCTTCTTTACTTCACAAGAAAAATGAATATTGCTGCAATTGTTGCTATGGCAGGAGTATTCTCAACCATTTTCGGCTTTATGTATGGCAGCATATTCGGTTTTGAAACTATATTAAAGCCAATTTGGCTGTCGCCAAGGGAAAATGTTATGACAATGCTTATTACAAGTGTTGCTTTTGGAGTATTTCTGATACTGCTGTCAATGATTATTAATATAATTAACTCAGTTAAAGCCAGAGAATGGGGCAAAGTATTTTTTGATACCAACGGAGTGGCGGGTTTGGTATTTTATGCCGCACTAATTACAAGTGTCGCCCTTATATTCACAGGCAGAAGACTGCCGGGTACCGTAATACTTGCAATATTCTTCGGTATTCCTCTGTTGCTTATGTTCTTCAAGGAGCCACTGACGCACCTGATAGAGAAAAAATCGAATATATTACCGGAACATAAGGCTATGTTTATTCTGGAATCATTTTTTGAATTGTTCGAGGTTTTGCTCAGTTATCTGACCAATACTATTTCCTTCCTTAGAGTGGGTGCATTTGCATTAAGCCATGCAGGCATGATGGCAGTTGTAATGCTTCTGGCCGGCGCTGAGCATGGCAGCCCGAATATAATTGTTATAATATTGGGCAATGCCTTTGTATGCTTGCTGGAAGGCCTGATAGTTGGAATTCAGGTGCTGCGTCTGGAATATTACGAAATGTTCAGTCGCTTTTATAAAGGCAACGGTAAAGAATTTAAGCCTTATAAATGCAATTAATTAAAACATATGAATTATTTTATGCAGGCTTAAAATTGCTTTTCTATAAAATTTTTACTTTGAGTTTAAGGAGGATATATCATGTTAGCTAATATTTTACTTGTTATTGTTTTGTTATTAACCATCATCATTCCTTTTGGCATCTTTTTCTACAGCAAAAAAACCAAAGGTGGATTTAAAGCAGCACTTGGCTTTAATATATTCCTTTTCTTTGGTATCTTGATACTTACAAATATTATGATGTTTACAGGCAAGGTATCCGCTGCTGAAGCAGCCGGAGCAGCAGCCTCTTCTGTAGAAAGCTGGAGATTTATTGCTGCCGCCCTCTCAACCGGTTTATCCTGTATAGGTGGCGGTATAGCTGTCGCTTCAGCCGCTTCCGCAGCACTAGGTGCAATCAGCGAGGATGCTTCCATTATGGGTAAGTCCTTGATTTATGTGGCTATGGCAGAAGGTGTCTGTCTGTATGGTCTGATTATATCTTTGATGATTCTTAATGCATAAATTCCTCAGATAAATCTCCGAATGAGAATTAATGCAATCGGACAAGGTTTTTTGCACAGATTGGGAGGCATCTGTATGCGAATGTATGTAATTAGTGACAATATTGATACCTATACAGGAATGAAGCTTGCCGGCGTAAATGGTGTGGTAGTCCATACCAAAAGCGAATTTTTGGAGCAGCTTGATATGGTATTGGCTGACAAAACAATTGGCATAGTTCTGATAACCGAGAAGCTTTGCAATGAAGCAAGAGATACCATTAATAAGCTTAAATTGACCTTAAAAACTCCCCTGATTGTTGAAATTCCAGACAGACATGGCAGTGGACGAAGACCTGATTTTATTACAGCTTATGTCAATGAAGCCATTGGACTCAAATTATAAAATTTCAGGAAAGGTATGAGAATATGACACTTGATGAAAAATTGGATCATTTCTACAATTCTGTTATAGAAAGTGCAACCAAACAGCATCTGGAAATAGTTGAGGAATACAAAAAGACCCTGAAAAAGAATTATGATGAGCGCAGGGAAGCTGCTCAGCGGAAGGCAGATGCTATTTATAAAATGGCTGTTGACAATATAACCAGAGAAAGGAATCGTAAGCTGTCAACCCTGGCTATGGAGCTTCGTCGAAAGGTACTGGAAAAAACAGAGGAATATACTGAGCTTATCTTTAAGGATGCAAGGCTTAAGCTTGATGAATACATGAAAACTCCTGAATATATTGATTTATTGACCCGTCTGATTATCGATGCCAAGGATTTTGCAAAGCGGGATGCTATTACAGTTTATATAAATCCCACTGATGCAGACAAGCAAAAAATCCTTGAGGAAAAGACAGGGGTTGCCCTGACAATAAGCGACCGTGATTTTATCGGCGGCATCCGGGCTGTAATCCCTTCTCACAAGATTCTTATAGACAAATCATTTAAAACAAGAATGGAAGAACTAAAGAGTGACTTTACTCTTTAAAATCGGAAAGGGAGTTTATCCTTATGAATGCTACTGCTTATATATATGGAATTAATGGTCCTATTGTTTATGTCAAAGGTAAGCATAATTTTAAAAACGGTGAAATGGTACTTGTGGGCAAGGACAGGCTGGTTGGCGAGGTTATAGGTCTTGTTACCGGCAAAACCACAATTCAGGTATATGAGGATACAGGCGGTCTCAGACCCGGAGATGAGGTTATTAGTACCGGTGCCGCAATATCTGTAACATTGGCGCCTGGAATAATCGGAAATATTTTTGACGGTATTGAACGCCCTCTAAATGAAATAGCCAAACAGTCAGGTGCCTTTATCTCAAAGGGTGTCAGCGTTGAACCGCTTGATGCAAACAAACTGTGGGATGTCCATATAACAGTCAGGCCCGGAGATAAGGTATACGGAGGTACTATAATAGCCGAAGTACCAGAAACAAGATCTGTTATTCACAGGTCCATGGTACCGCCTTATCTTTCAGGAACCGTGACAAAGGTTGTTGCTGACGGCAAATACACCATTAAAGATACAATAGTGACTATAATAGATGACAATGGTAATGAAAAGGAGCTTACATTAGCCCAGAAATGGCCAATCCGTGTACCCAGGCCAACTGCAAAAAGATATCCAAGCGACCGTCCTCTTATAACAGGACAGCGAATAATTGATACCCTCTTCCCTATTTCCAAAGGTGGTACGGCTGCTATTCCCGGAGGTTTCGGAACAGGCAAGACCATGACCCAGCACCAGCTTGCAAAGTGGTGCGACGCCGATATCATAATATATATTGGCTGTGGGGAAAGAGGCAACGAAATGACTGAGGTTCTTGAAGATTTTTCAAAACTGCTTGACCCAAGAACCGGCCATCCCCTGCTGGATCGTACAACCCTGATTGCCAACACCTCGAATATGCCGGTTGCAGCCCGTGAGGCAAGCATATATACAGGTATTACGCTTGCTGAATATTATCGTGACATGGGTTATCATGTTGCAGTTATGGCGGATTCCACCTCCCGCTGGGCTGAAGCCTTACGTGAACTGTCCGGCCGATTGGAGGAAATGCCTGCAGAGGAAGGTTTTCCTGCCTATCTGGCATCAAGACTTTCCGCCTTTTATGAAAGAGCCGGATTTATGCAAAATCTCAACTGGACTGAAGGAAGTGTATCAATTATTGGAGCCGTATCACCACAGGGCGGCGACTTTTCTGAGCCTGTAACACAGAACACCAAGCGATTTGTCCGCTGCTTCTGGGCCCTTGACAAATCCCTTGCTTATGCAAGGCATTTCCCGGCTATTAACTGGCTTACCAGCTATAGTGAATATGTTGCGGATCTAGCGCCATGGTATACAAAAAATGTCGGAGAAAATTTTATAGAATACAGAAACAAGCTGCTTAGTATATTAAGCCAGGAAAGCCAGTTAAATGAGATTGTCAAGCTGATAGGCAGCGATGTACTCCCCGATGACCAGAAGCTAATACTGGAAATAGCAAGGGTTATACGTCTGGGTTTTGTACAGCAAAATGCCTACCACCCTTCAGATACCTATGTACCTTTGGCCAAGCAGCTTAAGATGATGGAAATCATACTGTATCTTTACAAAAAATCAAAGCAGCTTATAGATCGTAACATGCCTATGTCCTTATTAAAGGAATATCCAATATTCGACAGGGTAATTTCAATTAAATATGATGTGGCCAATGATGAGCTTCATAAATTTGACGAATACAAGGCAATGATTGATGAATTCTATGAAGATATTATGAAAAAGAACGCCTAAGAAAGGATTGTGTATTAATGTCAATAGAATATTTGGGTCTTAGTGAGATTAACGGTCCCCTCATCGTTCTGGAGGGCGTTCGCAATGCCTCCTTCGACGAAATTGTTGAAATCACCATAGAAGGCAATAAAAAGAAAATAGGCCGAATAGTGGAGCTGTATGAGGATAAGGCTGTTATACAGGTATTTCAGGGAACTGAAGATATGTCCTTATACAATACCCATACAAAGCTATTGGGACATCCTATGGAAATTAGCCTGTCACCTGACATACTTGGCCGTATTTTTAATGGTGTCGGGCAACCTATAGACGGACTCGGCGCCATCATACCGGAGATAAGGAGAAATATTAACGGCCAACCTTTAAATCCCTGTACACGGGAATATCCCCGCAACTACATCAAAACCGGTATATCAGCGATAGATTGCCTTACCACCCTTATAAGAGGCCAGAAGCTGCCTATTTTTTCAGGTAACGGCCTGCCACATGATCAGCTGGCTGCTCAAATTGTCAAACAGGCGTCGCTTGGTGAAAACAGCGAAGGCGAATTTGCCATTGTATTTGCTGCTATGGGCATCAAGCACGATGTTGCCGACTTTTTTAAACGAACCTTTGAAGAAAGCGGAGCCAGCTCCCATGTTGTGATGTTCCTTAATCTTGCAAATGATCCGGTGGTAGAACGTCTTATAACACCGAAGGTGGCGCTGACTGCAGCCGAATATCTGGCCTTTGATAAAGGCATGCATATTCTGGTTATATTGACCGATATGACCTCCTATGCGGAAGCTATGCGTGAGGTCTCCTCTTCAAGAGGAGAAATCCCCAGCAGAAAAGGTTATCCCGGCTATCTGTACAGTGAGCTGGCGGCAATTTACGAAAGAGCCGGAATTGTGCGCGGCTGTCCCGGCTCCGTTACTCAGATACCGATACTGACCATGCCCAACGATGACATAACCCACCCTATTCCTGACCTTACAGGATATATAACCGAGGGACAGATCGTACTGGACCGTTCACTTTATCAGAAGGCAATATATCCTCCCATCAATATCCTGCCCTCCCTCTCCCGTCTGATGAAGGACGGTATAGGTAAAGGTTATACAAGAGAAGATCATCAGGATCTTGCCAATCAGCTCTTCTCTTCATACGCGCGTGCAGGTGAAGCAAGGGCTCTGGCAAGCGTTATCGGCGAGGATGAGCTGTCAGATATTGATAAGAAATACCTGAGATTTGGGGCAGCTCTTGAGGAGCAATTCATCTCCCAGGGGTTGCATGAGGACAGAAGCATAACTGAAACTCTTGATTTGGGCTGGCAGCTGCTAAAAATTTTGCCCAGAGAAGAACTTGATAGAATTGATACAAAGATATTGGATAAATATTATCCAAAGAATGAAAGTGCAGACGAGCAGAGGTGATCCGATGAATCCAAATACCTTCCCTACAAAAGGAAACCTGATTCTGGCCAAAAATTCCTTAAAGCTGGCAAAGCAGGGTTATGAGCTTATGGATAAAAAGCGTAATATCCTTATGCATGAGCTGATGGAGCTTATAGATAAGGCCAGGGATATTCAGGCAGAAATTGATTCCACCTTCTCTTCTGCATACAGAGCTCTTCAACAGGCAAATATAGAAATGGGTATTGCCAATGTAACAGAACTGGCAGCTACGATACCCGAAGAAAATTCAATTCGGATAAAGCTTCGAAGCATTATGGGTATAGAAATTCCATTGGTTGAATTTGACAATATACCGCTTAAACCCAGCTATACCTTCTTTCAAACCACCATGTCCCTTGATGAAGCTGCAAAAAACTTTGCCAAGGTTAAGGAGCTTACTATACGCTTGTCCATGATTGAAAACTCGGCCTACCGTCTTGCCACACATATAAACAAAACCCAAAAAAGAGCAAATGCATTAAAAAATATAACTATTCCCTATTATACGGCACTGGTGGCTAATATACAGAACGCCCTTGAGGAAAAGGAAAGAGAAGAATTCACCAGGCTTAAGGTTGTCAAAAGACGAAAAATCAAAAAGGAATCAATGGTATAAATTACCTGGTTTATTCTTGATTTTGCCCGTATAAATTAAGTCATAGCGGTCATAATAAATAACAGATACGACACAGAACTTCACTTGACATGATGATATCAGCTCACTTGGGAAGTCGTGTCGTATCAGTACAACAGAATATAAAATCTGTAGTTTTGTCTCAGAATTACAGAAAGCAAATTTCGTAGATGACGGGAGATGGTAGCATTGGGAAGTGGAAGGCTTTAGATTGCTGAGTCTCTCGCAATCTAATGAAATTTTGCGCTTAGTTGTATGAGACACCGATGGCAGAAGCAGGGGTATGTTTATCCCTGCTTTTGTCATTCTATTTATATAATAATATTTTTTGCTTTATCTTCTCTATTTAGGCTTATCTGCTTCATGTCATGGCCTGTAGGATTCTGGAAGAGTCTGAGCCCGAACTCTTCTGCTATAGACAGAATATGATCAAAGATATCAGACTGGATATTTTCATATTCCACCCAATTTGTAGTATTGGTGAAGGCATATATTTCCAGGGGCAGGCCGGTCTCACCTGGAGGCAGCTGGCGTACCATAATCGTCATCTGCTTCTGCAGCTTCGGATGATTATTCAAATAATGCTGGATATAGGCCCTGAAGGTGCCTATATTGGTCATATGCCTTCCGTTTATTTTAAGATTCTCCTCCATGCTGATACTTTTGTTATATGTATCCAGCTCACGAATCTTATTTTCCATATATTCTCTGATGTGATTTATTTTCTTAAACTTCTCTATCATCTCGGGAGTACAAAAGCATATGCTGCTCAGATCAATATATATTGCTCGTTTAATTCGTCTTCCTCCTGATTCAGCCATACCCCTCCAATTCTTGAAGGAATCCGATACAAGCGTATATGCAGGTATAGTAACAATCGTTTTGTCAAAATTCTGGACCTTGACCGTATTCAGAGTAATATCTATAACATAGCCGTCAGCACCTGCCTTGGGCACCTCAATCCAGTCACCTATTCTGAGCAAATCATTGGAGGTAAGCTGTATACCCGCAATAAAGCCTAGAATTGAATCCTTGAAGACAAATGAAAAAACTGCGGCAAAGGCACCTATTCCACCTAACAATATCAGCGGATTCTGATTCATCAGGGTCCCTATTATCACTATCCCGATAATTATAAAAAAGACTATTTTTACCACCTGAAGCAGTCCCTTTATAGGCCTGATGTTGGATATTGGATAGTGTCTGTAAATACTGTCAACTGCATTCAGCAGGGAGCTGAATATCATAGCAACAGCCACCAGCAAATAGACGGAGGCTGCCCTGTGAATTATACCGGCACTCTTTCCATACAAGGGAGCAAAAATGTAGATAACGATACCCGGGAAGAGATTCGCCAGCCTGTGGAAAACCTTATGCTCCCACATGATATTGTCCCAATTGAACTTATTGCCAAGAATAATTTTCTTCAACAGCTTCAAAATCAGCTTCTTAATTACTAAATCCCCTATAATACATATTAGCACCAATTCAAGGGTTAAAATCGTATAGGCAAGATACACTGCAGCCTTCTCTGCTATACCATGTTTAAGCAGCCAGCTGCTTAAACCCGCAAAATCCATAACCAATTGCCCTCCTCTATCAGTCCCGGCAATACCTTTTATATCATCCTATAAAATCCGTTTACACTTACTTATCATATTTTTAAAAGCAAGCAATCTCTTCTGTACATCTGCCGGATTAGCTTATTATAAAGTGTCTGGCGAAAATCTATTCTTAAGATATCTTACTATTATATAAACACGGTGTCAAATATATTCAATCGCGTTATATATTTACCATTTTGGTACCTTTAACTTAATACACAGGCAGTTTACTTGACAGGATATTGTCATACATAATTCTAATTTGATTCTCATAATTCTAATTTGATTCTAATGTCCGGCACTTTATGGTGTGCTAGAATATAACTGTCTGCAAACAGACAGTTTATACTGCTTAATAAAGCTAATAAACAAGCTTGATATAGTAGAAATGAAAAAATGTATCCATCAGCAATGCAATATTAATCATGCCTTAGCAGGCATAAAGTTTCCGATAATCTGGTAATATAATATTAATTTGATTATTTTAGCCGAATTATTACTACAGAGGATATCAATCTATAATCCGAAATGAGGTGTTTATATGTGGTTTTCAAAATCCACTGACGAGGTTCTTAAAGCGCTTGAGGTTGATCCGCATTCAGGATTGTCAACTGAAGAGGCCAGACGCCGTCTTGAAAAATATGGATATAACAAGCTCAAGAGCAAGCCTAAAAAAAGCATTATCTCCCTGTTTCTCTCCCAGCTTAAGGATATGCTGATATATGTCCTTCTGGCAGCTGCAGTAATAACATTTATAATTAATGAAATTGCAGATTCTATTATAATCCTGCTGGTTATTATCCTTAACGCTGTTATTGGTGCTGCTCAGGAATATAAGGCAGGCAAAGCTGTTGAAGCCCTGCAAAAGATGACCACTCCCAAGGCTATCGTAAGACGGGACGGCAATGTTTTAGAAATAAATTCCGAGGAAGTTGTACCAGGTGACATAGTTTTATTGGATGCGGGCAGATATATACCGGCCGACCTGCGCCTGATTGAAAGCGCCAATCTGCAAATTGAAGAATCTGCCCTGACAGGTGAATCCGTTCCATCCAGCAAGGATGCATCCGCAATATTTGACGATTCCAAAACCGCTATAGGCGACAGGGCCAATATGGCCTTTATGTCCACCCTGACTACCTATGGTCGTGGTGAAGGTGTCGTAGTAGCTACCGCGATGGATACCGAAATAGGCAAAATTGCCAAGATTCTTGAAGATGATGATGATGAAATGACCCCTCTTCAGAGAAGGCTTGAGGAGCTGGGCAAGCTGCTGGGTTTTCTGGCAATCGGTATTTGTGCGGTTATGTTTCTTGTTGCCCTGCTTCAAAAAAGGAATTTATTCGAGATGTTCCTGACGGCAATCAGTCTTGCTGTTGCAGCCATACCTGAGGGCCTGGCGGCTATAGTAGCTATAGTATTGGCCCTTGGCGTTACCAGAATGTCCAAGATCAATGCCATAGTAAAAAGGCTCCCTGCAGTTGAAACTCTGGGTTCTGTTAACATCATATGCTCAGATAAAACAGGTACCCTGACACAAAACAAAATGACGGTAGTAAAGCATTACACATACAATAAACTTACAGATATACCTGCAAGCGCCGATAAGCTGCAGGCAAGCCCTGATGAGCTGGAGCTGGTTCGCTCTCTCGTTCTGTGTTCTGATGCTACCTTTGTTGACGGAGTCGGGACTGGCGATCCTACAGAAATTGCACTGATTGTATTGGGCGAAAAATATGGCCTAGACAGAAATAGCACCCATAGCAAATATACAAGAGTTTCCGAAAATCCCTTCGACTCAGACAGAAAGCTAATGTCTACCCTAAACCAGGAGGGCGATCATTTCAGGGTCCATACCAAGGGAGCAATAGATAACCTCCTGAAGATATCAAGCTCAGTACTTATTAATGGTCAGGTAGTTCCTTTAACTGATGAGATAAAAAGCAACTTCCTGAAGGTAGCTGAAGAAATGTCCGATTCCGCCCTCCGTGTATTAGGTGTGGCATATAAGGATACCAACCAGGTTATAGCTCCTGAGGAAATGGAAAAAGAGCTGACCCTGATAGGCCTTGTAGGAATGATTGATCCACCAAGGCTTGAGGTTAAGGATTCTATAGATAAGGCAAAAATGGCCGGAATCTGCCCTGTTATGATAACAGGCGATCACAGAAATACCGCTGTAGCTATAGCAAAGGAGCTGGGTATTGCCCAGTCTATTGAGCAAAGCATAACAGGAGCAGAAATAGATCAAATGAGCGAAGAAGAGTTTGCTTCCCGCATTAACAATTACAGGGTGTTCGCCAGAGTATCTCCAGAGCATAAGGTAAAAATAGTCAGAGCCTTTAAAGCACAGGGGAATATTGTATCCATGACAGGTGATGGAGTTAATGACGCACCCTCATTAAAATATGCCGATATCGGTGTGGCAATGGGTATAAGCGGTACCGATGTTGCAAAGGGTGCCAGCGATATGATACTTACTGATGACAATTTTACTACGATAGTCCATGCTATTGAGGAAGGCCGAAATATTTACAGTAATATCAAAAAGGCTGTTATATTCCTGCTTTCCTGTAACCTCGGTGAGGTTATAAGTATCTTTCTTTCAATACTGCTTAATTGGCCGGTACCTCTGATAGCTACACAAATACTTTGGGTCAACCTGATAACCGATTCCTTGCCTGCCATCTCCCTTGGAATAGATCCTGGCGACAAGGATGTTATGAAGCATAAGCCCAGAAACCCCAAGGAAAGCTTCTTTGCCCACGGCGCAGGAGTTCGTGCCGTTATCGGCGGTGTTCTGATAGGTTTACTTACTCTGACAGCCTTCTATTATGGCTTGTATGAGCATGGATATATGCTGGGAGCTGAAATGCTTTCGGATGAAGTACTAAAGACCGCCCTTCCCTATGCAAGAACAATGGCCTTTGTGGTACTTGCTGCATCTCAGCTTTTCTACTCCCTGTCAATGAGAAGCTTTTCAAAATCGATAATCAAGGTAGGCTTGTTCTCCAACCTCTATCTAATCGGTGCAATAGTAGTGGGAATCCTGCTACAGCTGGTGGTTATTACTGTTCCCTTCCTGGCAAATGCCTTTGAGGTCCATAATCTGAGCCTTCGTGAATGGGGAATCGTAATTGCCTTCTCGCTTGTTCCTCTGGTGGTTAATGAAATATTTAAGCTGTTTATGAAGGATAAGAACTAGAATATTAATATAATGTAATAAAATGTCAGATTTATTGCATATTCAAAAGATTCTTTTAATGTACTATAATAATAAATATACTATAATTACTTAATCTTACAGAATGGAGCTTAATATGAAGGATAAAGCAAATTTAAAAGAAATATATCTTGCCGGAGGCTGCTTTTGGGGAACAGAAAAATATTTTTCATTAGTTAACGGAGTTGTAGAAACCTGCGTCGGCTATGCCAATGGAAATACCGAAAGTCCCTCATATGAAGAGGTTTGCCACAATAATACCGGCCATGCCGAGACAGTAAGGGTGATATATGACCCGAAACAGATAAGTCTGGAGTTCCTCCTTAAGCTTTACTTTGATGTAATTGACCCTACATCCCTTAACCGGCAGGGAGGCGATGTGGGGACCCAGTACAGAACCGGCATCTATTATGTGGATGAGCAGGATAAAGAAATTATTGAAAAAGCTCTTTTTGAGCTTCAGACCCATTATGACAAACCAATAGTTGTTGAAGCCCTTCCGCTAAGAAACTTTTATCCTGCCGAAGAATACCATCAAAAGTATCTGGATAAGAATCCGAACGGCTACTGCCATATATCCAGAGATAAATTTGAAAAGGCAAAGCTGGCAAGGGATTTCAACGTCAATGTCAATAGGTTTTACAAATTCTAATCTGCAAGAATTTATATAGCAGTAAAACGGCTGCTATAAAATTTCAGGTAACTGCGTCACTTTTTACTTCCGCAATCACCTGAGTTATATGGCATAATATTACATTCTTTTTCAATACTTATTGTATTACAAATCCTTGTATGCATGTGAAGCCTCTGTCAGTTCATTCAGCTTTCGTTGGGCAAGGCCGGCATCGATTATTTCCTTTGCCAGCTCTACCCCATCCTTAAGGCTGTCAGCCTTCTCCCCAATCATCAGGGCGGCTGCCGCATTCAGCAGTACAGCCTGCCTGTGAGGGCCTTTTTCCTTGCCGGAGAATACATCCCTTATCATTAAGGCATTGGCTTCAGGCGTACCTGTAATTATGTCCAAGGGCTTGCAGCGGGATAATCCCAACTCCTCAGGAGTTATCGTATAGCTTTGTATCTCACCGTTTTTCAGTTCATTTATTCTGCTTCTGCCCAGCAATGATATTTCATCCATTCCGTCCTCACCATATACAAATAAGGCCCTGGTATAGCCCAAATCAAGAGCTACCCTGGAAACTATATCCAGAAGCTCCGGCTTGTAAACCCCCATCAGATGCCTGGTGGCATTGGCAGGATTAATTAGCGGACCGATTATTGTATAAAAGATTGTCTTAATTCCCAGCTCCTTCTCAGGATGCAGCATTTTCTTCATAACAGGATGGAATATCGGAGCATACAGGAAGGCTATACCAACCTCCTCTATCAGCTTTTCAACTCCCCTGGGGCTTTGCTCTATCACTATTCCCAATGCCTCCAAGACATCCGCACTACCGGTCAAATTCATGTTGGATTTGCTGCCTGTCTTAGCCACCTTTATTCCTGCTGCTGCTGCCACGAAGGCTGTTGCTGTTGAGATATTGAAGGTACTGATTCCGCCACCGGTACCGCAAGTATCCATCAGCTCCTGATCTGTTTTTGGATTGACATGTATGCATATATCCCTCATAGCCTTTGCTATGGCAGATATTTCATCCATTGTAGGCCCCTTCATTAGCAGCGCCACCTGAAAGGACATAATTTGGAGATCGGTCATTTCATCATTATTTATTGCAATAATTGCATTGTATGCTTCATCCTCGGTCAGGTTAATTCCACTGCTGAGCTTCTGCAATATTGAATTTACATCAGTTGACATTACAGCATTGCTCCCTTCATTTTGCCCACATATTCCGCTACATATGGAATGCAGTCCCTGCCATGCTCTGCGATTATCCTGACTATTGCACTGCCCACTATCACTCCATCGGATATGGCTGATAGCTTAGCCGCCTGCTCGGGAGTAGACACACCAAATCCTATGGCGCAGGGAATATCCTTAACTTCCTTCACCAGCCTGATCATAACCTCTGCATCGGAACCTATATTTTCCCTCACACCTGTGACTCCCAATGAAGAGACACAATATATAAAGCCTTCCGCTTCTTTGGCTATCATTCGGATTCTTTCCTTTGATGTAGGAGCTATCATGGAAATCAGGCATATATCATATTTATTACAGAAGGGCTTGATCTCATCACTTTCTTCAAAGGGAATGTCAGGAACGATAACAGCGTCAATTCCCACCCTTTTGCAGGCCGACATAAAGCGATCGGTCCCGTAAGTATATATAGGATTTGCATAGGTCATGAATGCCAGAGGGATATCGCTAACCTTTCGTATCTCCTCCACCATATCAAAAATCATGTCGGTAGTAACCCCTCCCGAAAGAGCGCGATAATCTGCTTCCTGAATTACAGGCCCCTCCGCTACCGGATCAGAAAAGGGTATGCCCAGCTCTATTAAATCAGCTCCTGCCTGCTCCATGGCCAGCACAAGCTTTTTAGTTGTATCCAAATCAGGATCACCAGCTGTTATAAAAGGTATAAATGCTTTATTATTTTCAAATACCCGACTAAGTCTATTCATAAATCTGTACCCCCCTGTATCTGGCTATTGCAGCAACATCCTTATCGCCTCTGCCTGAAAGATTGATAACAATAATCTGCTCCTTAGCCATCTTAGGCGCAAGCTTCATTGCATATGCCACAGCATGGGCGCTTTCAATCGCAGGAATAATACCCTCAGTCCTGGCCAGATATTCGAAGGCTTCAACAGCTTCCTTGTCGGTTACAGGTACATATTCTGCCCGCCCTATGTCGTGCAGGTATGCATGCTCAGGCCCTATTCCAGGATAGTCAAGCCCGGCGGAAATCGAATATACCGGCGCTATCTGACCGTACTCATCCTGGCAGAAATAGGATTTCATTCCATGGAAGATGCCCATGGTACCGGTTGCAATCGTTGCAGCAGTTTTATCTGTATCTACACCCAGGCCTGCGGCTTCACATCCTATCAGGCGCACATCCTTATCCCCGATAAAATCATAGAAAATGCCAATAGCATTGCTGCCGCCGCCTACACAAGCAATAACCGCATCCGGCAGCTTCCCTTCCTTTTCAGATAATTGCTGCTTTACTTCCTTACCAATAACGCTTTGGAAGTCACGAACCATGGTGGGGAAGGGATGCGGCCCCATAACAGAACCAATAACATAATGGGTGTCCTCAACCCGTCTGCTCCATTCCCTTAAAGCCTCATTTACAGCGTCCTTCAGGGTCATTGTGCCTGTAGTCACCGGATGGACCTTGGCTCCCAGCAGCTCCATACGGTATACATTAAGAGCCTGTCTGATTGTGTCCTCCTTGCCCATAAATATTTCACACTCAAGGCCTAAAAGCGCAGCAGCTGTTGCGGTTGCAACTCCGTGCTGCCCGGCTCCTGTTTCGGCTATGACCCTTTTTTTGCCCATTTTTTTTGCCAACAGCACCTGCCCCAACACATTATTTATTTTATGGGAGCCGGTATGGTTCAGATCCTCTCTCTTAAGATAAATTTTTGCACCGGCCAGATCCCTGGTCATCTTTTCCGCATAGTAAAGTAGGGACGGCCTTCCGGCATAGTTTTTCAGCAAATCATCCAGCTCCCTGCAAAAGCCTTCATCATTTTTGTAATGCTGATAGGCTTCATCTATTTCAATAACCGCATTCATCAGAGTTTCAGGTATAAACTGTCCTCCGTGCTTTCCAAATCTGCCCTTAGTCATTTTCTCACACTCCTTACCGTATTCACTATATTCACTATCTTGTTAAAATCCTTGTATCCGTTGGTTTCCACTCCACTGCTGACATCAATACAGTAGGGAGCTACTCTTTTAATGGCTTCAACAACATTATCCTGATTTATACCGCCTGCCAGGAAAAATGGCTTGTCGCAAGCCTCAATCAGGCTCCAGTCAAAGCTTACACCACTGCCTCCGTAGGTGTCCTCCCTGAAGCTGTCAAACAGCAGATAGTCACAGCTTTTGTATTCCGGCCGGTATACGTCATTGCCGTCTTTAACCCTGACAGCCTTTATAACAGGCTTATCCACAGCAGCCTTAAGTTTATTAATATATTCCTCAGTTTCATCGCCATGCAGCTGTACTATATCTATAACCTTCTCCCTGCAAAGACTGATAACTGCATCAAGCTCCTCATTTACAAAAACCCCTACAGCCTTTATATCGGGATTTAGCATCTTTTTTAATCCTGCGGCAGTCTTTTTGTCAACCTGCCTTCTGCTTTTTGCAAAAACAAAGCCGATAAAATCAGGTTTTGCTATATTAACCATCTCAATATCGACCGGTCTGCTAAGCCCACAGATTTTAATTCTGGTCATGATTCCACTTCCCTTTAAGCTGTGCCAATGCTGCTGCTTTGTCTGTGCTTTTCATAAGTGTTTCACCAATTAATACGGCGTTGACTCCTGCAGCCTTCAGTCTTTTTATATCTTCGGCCGTTTTGATGCCGCTTTCGGCAACAAAAGGGATTTCAGATGGCACATATGAGCGCAGTCTGATACTATTTTCCAAATCCAGCTCAAAAGTCTTAAGATTTCTGTTATTAACCCCTATCAGCCTTGCCCCGGCTGCCAGGGCCATATCCAATTCTTCCTTTGTATGGGCTTCCACCAGGGCAGATAAACCAAGCTCATCACATAGGGCTATGTAAGCTCTGATGGTTCTTTCATCCAGCAGGCTGCATATGAGAAGTATCGCATCCGCACCTATTACTTTGGCCTCATATATCTGATACTCATCTATTGTAAAATCCTTGCGCAGCACAGGTATAGTGACAGTTTTACTTATCTCAGTCAGATATCTGTTATCCCCCAAAAAATATTCAGGCTCTGTAAGAACTGAAATTGCCGCAGCACCGGCTTCCTCATAATCTTCTGCAATCTCCAGATAAGGAAAGTCCTCAGCTATAATCCCCTTTGATGGCGAAGCCTTTTTAACCTCACATATAAAGGCTATATCATCAGAAGCCGTCAGAGCCTTTTCAAAGGCAAAGGCCGGTTTTCTGTCCGTGTTTTTTATGCCCTCACCGTCATATATCATAGCCTTGAGCTCATCTATACTTAGCATTTGTTTCGCCCTTTTTACTCTCTCCTGTGTTGAACGGGCTATTTTATCCAGTATCATAAAATTCCTGCCTCCTTAGCAATATGTGCAGCCTGCTGCAATATTTTAGTGCTTTTACAAGTGAATATTTTCCTAAAAGTATGCTAGTCAAAGTATACTGCTTCCATGCCCGATAATAATTCAAGATTTAAATATCTGCCTTATTAAGCAGGCTGCACAATTAAATAATGATATAATCAGGAATTTGTCAGCTTAATGAACTTGTTCAGCTGCTCCATGGCCCTGCCGCTGTCAATCGTATCGGCTGCCATCCTGACACACTCTCTTAGGGTTACATTGTTATAGGTCATATACAGGCATACTGCACTGTTAAGCAAAACTATATCCCGTTTGGGACCCTTTGCGCCATTAAGTATGTCAAGGGCTATTTTTGCATTTGTTGGCGGATCTCCTCCAGTCAATTCCTCAGGCTTGCAATAGTCGAAGCCAAACTGGTGGGGATCCATAAAGAAGCTGTTTACCTGCCCCTTATTAACCTCACATACCGTGGTTTTTGCGCTTAAGGACACCTCATCCAGACCGTCATGGCCATGCACAACCATAGCTCTTTTTACGCCCAGATTGGCAAGCACCCTTGCCATCGGCTCAACCAGGTTCTCATCATACACCCCAAGAAGCTGCAGATTTGCATTTGCCGGACTGCAAAGGGGACCAAGTATATTAAATATAGTTCTTACTCCCAGCTCCTTTCTTACAGGAGCAGCATAACGCATGGAGGAATGATACAAGGGAGCAAAGAGGAAGCATAAACCTATTTCCTTAAGTATCTGCTCGCTTTTTTCCACAGGTATGTCAATCTTTACCCCCAGCGCCTCCAAAACATCAGCACTGCCGCATTTGCTGGATACGCTCCTGTTGCCGTGCTTTGCCACAGGTATTCCTGCTGCTGAGATTACAATAGAGGAAATTGTTGATATATTAAAGGTATAGGCCTCATCTCCGCCGGTTCCAACTATGTCCAGCACATCTCCTTCGTGCCTGAGCTTTAAGCCTATAGACCTCATACTGGTGGCGCATGCCGTGATTTCATCTATTGTTTCTCCCTTCATTCTTAATGCGGTAATGAAGGCTGCTATCTGGGCATTGGTGGCATTTCCCGTCATTATTTCATCCATTACGGCCTTTGCCGTATCAAATGACAAATCCTCTTTATTCAAAAGCTGCTTTATTGCCTGCTGAATCATCTATACCCCTCCATTAATCATAAATTATATTTTTTTGATAAAGAAGCTATATTACATTAACCGGCAGCATCTTTACATAATCCCTATTCTTACATAACTCTTATTTTCAGAAAATTTTCCATAATAGCATCTCCCACAGGAGTCAGAATTGATTCCGGATGAAACTGCAGCCCATATATTTCATATCTTCTGTGTTGAACTGCCATAATCTCACCGTCATCATCCTCCGCTATCACCAATAAATCATCAGGCAGGGTCTCCTTTACTGCAGCCAGTGAATGATATCTTGCCGCCTGAATCATCGGTGCAAGGCCATAGAATATAATAGCCCCGTTGGCTATATGAATGTTGCTTTGTTTGCCGTGCATAAGGCGCCTTGCATGGCTGATGGTAGCTCCAAAGGCCTCGCATATAGCCTGATGGCCCAGGCACACACCCAGTATCGGTATCTCCCCTTTAAGCTCCTTAATAACGTTTATGGATATGCCGGCATCCTTTGGGTAGCCGGGACCGGGAGATATGATAATGTGCGACGGCTTAAGCTCCCTTATCTCGTTAACTGTCATCGCATCATTTCTTATAACCTTAATTTCATATCCCAAGCTGCCCACCTGCTGAACCAGGTTATATGTGAAACTGTCGTAATTATCAATCATCAGGACCATTATTCATCCACCTCGCTCGCTTTTATAATGGCTTCTATTACCGCCTTTGCCTTATTTTCAGATTCCTCATACTCCTTTTGCGGATCGCTGTCTGCAACTATGCCTGCTCCGCACTGGATATAAACCTTATCATCCTTTTTTACAGCCATCCGGATAGCTATGCAGGTGTCCATGTTGCCTGTAAAATCTATATAGCCGATTGCTCCGCCATAAATTCCCCTGGGCGTCTTTTCCAGCTCCTCTATGATTTCACATGCCCGTATTTTGGGAGCTCCTGATAAAGTACCCGCAGGCAGGATAGCCTCGATTGCATCAAATGCGTCCTTATCCTTTTTTAATTGCCCTTCCACCTCAGTGGTTATATGCATAATTCTCAGGTAACGGTGAATCCGCCTGTAATCTGTTACCTTTACTGTTCCATATTCCGAAATCTTGCCAAGATCGTTTCTTGCCAAATCAACCAGCATGTCATGCTCTGCCAGCTCCTTCTCGTCAGCCAGCAGCTCTTTTTCCAGCCTGAGATCCTCCTGTGCATCCCTTCCTCTTGGCCTTGAGCCTGCTATCGGGAGAGTCACCAGCTTTTTGTCCTTAAGCCTTACAAGAGTCTCAGGTGAGGTACTAATAAGCTGCAGATCGTTATATTGCATAAATACCATATAAGGTGAAGGATTGGTTGTTCTAAGTACCCTGTAAGCATTCAGCAGGCTGTCGCTATAATGAGTCTCATATCTTCTTGATATTACTGCCTGGAAGATGTCACCGTCCTTGATATATTCCTTGGTTCTTTCAACCATTCTGCAATATTCCTCCCTGCTGACATTGCATCTGAAGGCCGGCCTGCTCCCACTGCCCTTTATCTGGCTGCTGCCAACACCGGTATCCAGCAAAAGCCTTGTCAGCCTTTCGATATCCGCTACGGCTTTGCCGTAGTTTTCAAGCACCTTGTCGGTTCTCATATTAACCACAATGATTATTTTTTGTTTAAGATGATCATAGGCAATAACCTTATCAAAGAGCTTCAGCTCAAAATCCTTGAAATCGCTGCTTCTCAATTTAAGAACAGGTTCTGCATAAGCAAACAATCCATAGGAGAAATACCCTACCAGCCCGCCTGTAAAGGGCGGCAGCTCAGGCAATTTGGGAGCCTTATATTCCTTCATAATCTCCCTTAAATACTCAAATGGTTTATCGGTATGTATTTCCTGGCGGTTTCCATTGTCAATCACCAGCAGCTTATCCTTGCATGAAACGCTTATAATCGGGTCAAATCCCAGGAATGAGTACCTGCCCCATTTCTCACCACCTACAACACTTTCAAGCAAAAAATAGTTTTTACTGATGGCAGAAAGCTTCCTTAACACTGCTATAGGTGTTGTAATGTCGGCATATATTTCCTTACTTATTGGAATAATCTTATAATCCTTTGCCAAAGCTTCAATTTCACTACTGTTTGGTCTTATCATATCTGCTCACCCTTCCTTCATTGATAAATAGATTCTTAAGATTTAACTAATTTAATGAAGATGGTTAGAGTGGATATTGGAAATAATAGGTTTATCCAGATTCCAAGGAAACTAAAAAAAGCTTTTATCCCGTAAAGGGACAAAAGCTTATAACTTCTGCGGTGCCACCCAATTTGATGTATAAAACATCCACTCATTTTGCATACCATCATATGCACCCTACTGATAACGGACAGGGTTCCCGTAAGCGACTACTCTCATATTACATATCCACATATCTGGTAATATGATTTCGGGCTTCCCTCACAAGGCCATTCAGTATTACCTCTGTAACCGCATTCCCACCAGCAGCGGCTCTCTGTGTACATCCGGTAAAACCTACTATTCTTGCTCAACGGTTTTATCATATTTGATTGATTGAATATATATATTTAAGCGCATTATAACAACAGACAAAATTAGTTGTCAAGAAAATTTTTAAAATTTTTTAAGAATTACTGATTTATTTTTCCATATTTAATACAAAAATTCGACAAAAAATTAAAATATTTGTTTAGTTTTTAACATAAATTATTGACAGTCGGTAGTAAATAAGTTATATTGCACTTACAATACGAAATAAGGCTCCTTTATACGGAGTGATGATGATCTGATGCCCACATTTTACTTAAAGGAGGAGATAGAAATGACAAAAAAAGTAGCAATATTAATGGGCAGCGACAGTGACATACCTGTAGTCAACGGTGCGATTAATGCATTAAAGCGCTTCGGCATTCCGGTGGAAGTTCATATTATGAGCGCTCACAGAACTCCAATTCAGGCGGCTGAATTTGCTTCCAAAGCAAAGGCAAACGGCTTTGGTGTATTAATATGCGCAGCAGGAAAGGCTGCCCATCTTGCAGGCGTTATAGCAGCCCATACTACTCTCCCGGTGATAGGTATACCGATAAAATCCTCCACACTGGACGGACTGGACGCTTTATTGTCAACGGTACAAATGCCAAAGGGGGTTCCTGTAGCCTGTGTAGCAATTGACGGAGCTGACAACGCAGCCATTCTGGCAGCTCAGATATTAGCCCTACATGACGAAGAACTCAGCAGGAAGCTGGAAAAAATGAAGCAGGATATGACTGAGGATGTTATCCGTAAGGACCATAAGCTTCAGGAAGAAATGAACAGTTAATCGGGTTCGGATTACATTGCTTTGTCTGGAATTAATTTTATTGACACATACAACCGGACAATATCCGGTTTGATTATTATAGATAAAAACAACAGATTCATTATCTGCAGCAGGCCATTTTGCTTGGCAAAGACGCAACCTGCTCAGGAACATGAATCTGTTTTTATTCTACAAATGTAATCTTGTCAATGACTCTAATTATTCGTATATTCTAGCCGTGTAGAAAATATAATCTATATCTCCTCCGTTATATTCATCATCCATATGTAATATTGCTATATAATAAGTACCGGGAATCAAAAAGACATCATATAGCTTGGCAGTATAATCATCTCTCTTTTCGGCAAACAGAAAGCTTTCTTCACTATCCATCAGTACAAAATAGGTATCATCAATGCCGATACCGTCCTTGTAATTAATGAATGCATAGAAATAGCCATAATAGTCCATCTCAAACCTGTATAAATCCCATAATTCATCCGGCTTCAGCCTTCCTATTACCGCTGTATCGGACGGTATCTCCTGACAGGTTGCGAACTTCTTGCTGATTTGCTCATTTTCTATTATGGCATTGGCAAACATCTCTTCCAAAAGCATTTTTTCATACAATCTGGTATATTCCTCGATGCTTATGGGTCTGTTGGTGTTAACTTTCTGCAACTCTTTGATATTGATTGCAAAATTCAGATTTTGCCCATCGACGAAATACATATTTACTATTCCGATAACTTCCCCGTATTTGTTTATCAGGGGACCACCGCTGTTGCCCTTCGATACCGGTGCATCTATCTGAATATAATCCACATTATTGTCCGACAGTTTTCTGGATGCGGATGTTACCATGCCCTTGGTCATTGTTGCTGTCAGCCCAAAGGGACTTCCAATTGCATATACATCCTGTCCTACTGCAACCTTATCCTGACTTATGACCAGGGGGGCATTTTCCTTGTCTGTGGCCAGTATGGCCAAATCCAGCTTCTTATCAAAGCCAATTATGGTTTTTATTTCAACAGTCTCTTCGTCGTAGTCTTTGACAATGATTTTTTCGGCGCCCTCTATTACATGATAATTTGTAACAATCATGCCTTTATCAATATAAAAGCCGGAACCGATGGACTCGCCATAATCGGTAATTGCATTTATCTCGACAGTTGATTTTTTGCATAACTCATAAATTTCTTCCGCTGTCAGAGCTTTTTTCTGTTTAGGCTTTTCCGTTACGGTAATATTAATAAAAAGCTTGTCGTTTGTCTTATTACTGCTAATTGTTATGGTATCTGTTCCGATCTTAATGGGTCTAACGGTAAGGGCAATCCTGTCCCCATCAAATGCTTCCGCCCATTCACAGCTGACTATATCACTGCTAACTGTCTGATACCGGAGGCTTTCTCCCTCCATTATATCCGCTATCTTAATCCATAAGGTAAAATCATTATATATGCTAATATCGGTAGAAAAGCTGCCTAAACGGTTTGTACCAATTTCCAGCCTGCATTTGGCGGTCAAATCACCCAGCTTTGCATATATTGTAGCCTTACCCCCATTTTTGGCGGTAACCTTACCCTTGGAGGAAACCTCCGCTACATCAGGATTTGACGAGCTCCAGCTGATTTCGCCGTCTATACCATATGCCTTTGCCTTGAATTGAGCCGTCTCTCCTGTATTAAGATAGAATGTCGATTGAGTAATTGATATATATGGCTTTTTAACAGCAACCTTCAGCTTAAGGCTGTATGTCTTTTTATTTTGCTTAACAGTTGCAGTAATGGTGGCGCTGCCGGCAGATACAGCCTTTACAACACCCTTTGCCGATACCTTTGCAATCTTTTCGTTGCTGGATTTATATGAAAGCTTTGCTTCCTTGGCAAGATTATTAATCTTGATTGTATAATCCTTATATCCCAGATAAAGTGTTATCTTTTCCTCCTTTAGTGCAGGGGCTTTCTCAGCGGCATAAGCCGTCATGATCACATTCGTATCCGACATGGCCGGTATGCAAAATGAGAATATTAACACCAGAAGCAGTCTTGAAATAATTCTTTTAATTTTAAACATATTAGCTGAAAGCCTCCCGATTATCCAGATACTTTTATTATAACGGTATATTTTGCATATGCAAGCTTGTAATTTCTCAATGTTTTAATTTTATCTTTAATTATAATTATCTAGATTTCAAGCCCTATTGCAATAATAATATACTCGGATTACATGATATGATATAATAACATCATGATTTTCATATACTTTTGCTTGAACTAAGCCTGTTAGGGCTTAGTAAATCAAATTCAGATAAAGGCGGTAAAATTATGAATCTACATAATCAATCCACTCTTTCATATGGAGATTACGACATTAATGATTATCTCAAAGGCAGCTTTGCTTGTGAATGCGGCAGAGAGCATTCGGCAGCAATAAAGCATATTGAGATTAAGGAAGCTGCTTTATCCTCACTTATACCCTATCTTAAGGCCAATAGCTTCTCCAAGCCCTTCCTTATTTTTGACAAAACCACATACAAGCTGGCGCATGATTTGCTAATTAATTTATTCAATGAAGCAAATCACGCCTTCTCCTGCCACATTATAGATAGCCCTGAGCCTGTTCCGGACGAATGGGCTGTTGGTGATATTCTAATTCATTTTGACAGCTCCGCTGATTGCATTATAGGCGTTGGAAGCGGAACTATCAATGACCTAAGCCGCTTTGTGAGCTTCAGACTGGGCATTCCATATATTATTGTGGCTACTGCTCCCAGCATGGACGGCTATGCTTCTAATGTTGCCCCCCTGATAGTAAATCATTTAAAAACCACATATGAAACCCATACGGCTCATGCTATCTTTGCTGACAGCAGTCTGCTAAAAAGCGCTCCAATGAATATGCTTGCTGCAGGTATAGCCGATATTCTGGGCAAATACAGCTGCCTTTGCGACTGGGAAATAGCCCACAAAATTACCGGTGAATATTACTGCCCCTCGGTGGCGGCATTAGTCAAAAGGTCACTGGAGACTGTCTCAGCCGGCATCCAGGCAGCTGCAGCTAAAAGCGATAAAGCTATAAGGGAGCTAATGAATGCACTTGTGTTGTCCGGTATTGCCATGAGCTTTGCCGGCAATTCAAGGCCTGCCTCCGGTAGCGAGCATCATCTGTCCCATTACTGGGAAATGACTTATCTGTTTGAAGGAAAAAAAGCGGTTTTGCACGGCACCAAGGTCGGCATCGGAACTATAGCCGTCATCAGGGCTTATGAGCTGCTTATGTCGAGAACAATAGATTTTGATAAGGCCAGGGCTGCCGCATCAAATTTTGACATTAATGCATGGGAGGCAGATATGAAGGATGCATACCGGCAGGCTGCGCCCACTGTTATAGCTCTAGAAAGACATGTGGGAAAGAATAATCCAGAAAATGTAATTAAGCGAATCGATAGGCTTGAGGCAAATTGGACGGAAATAATTAAAACAATCAGTCACCTGCCTGCTTCGGATACAATCAGGTCCTGGCTTAAGACCTTGGGGGCTGCCGACAGTCCCATGTCAATAGGTATAAACAAAAATCTTTTCATAAAAAGCTTTATTGTAGCAAAGGAGCTTAGAAACCGCTATGGTCTGCTCCAAATCCTCTTTGATCTGGGCTTAACAGAAGAAATTGCTGAAGAAGTATGGGAATATTTTCAGCAAAATTAACATAAAATCACATCCAAATCCCCTTTGGACAGGTTGTAGTAATTTTTACTTTTCGCAGACCTGTCTGAAGGGGAATTTTATATTCAGAAAAGTATTTAAAAAAGCAAGATTTGCAATATATTGAACAAGAATAACTTAGAATTTATCTGTTTGAAAAATTATAATAAATATAACTTAATAGGCTGGCAGGCTATAAGGTAGCCTTATTACCTGATTATAATTTACCCGCTTTTATTTTTTTGTATTGCATAAATTATTACAAATACTTGGCTTAATTATAGCTCTGTTGCAGTAAGGCTTATAAAATCCTGTTTTTGTCGGCAATAGCACAATTTAGCATATTAACAAAACAAGGTAGGTATTAATTATGGAGAAGGTACGATTTGGAGTTATTGGAATTGGCAACATGGGCTCTGCCCATGCCCGAAGCCTTTATAACGGGGAAGTCCCGGGAGCTGTTCTTACAGCCGTATGCGATATTAATCCTGACAGGCTAATCTGGGCAAAAAATAACCTGGGCAGCGATGTTCAGCTCTTTGACAATGCAGATGAGCTCTTTAGGGCAGGAGTAACAGATGCTGTTCTTATTGCCACCCCCCATTATGATCATCCACCTCTTGCTATTAAGGGATTTGAGGCCAAGCAGCATGTACTTATTGAAAAGCCTGCAGGAGTATATACTAAGCAGGTCAGAATTATGAATGATGCCGCAAATGCCTCAGGCAAGGTCTTTGGTATCATGTATAACCAAAGAACCAATCCTCTGTACCAGAAGCTAAAGGATCTGATTGACAGTGGTGAATTGGGAGAAATCCGCAGAAGCAACTGGATTATTACCGACTGGTACCGGCCGCAAAGCTATTATGACTCAGGAAGCTGGCGCGCCACCTGGGCCGGTGAAGGTGGCGGGGTTCTTATTAACCAGGCACCCCATCAGCTGGATCTCTGGCAATGGATTTGCGGAATGCCAAAACGCATTAGAGCCTTCTGCGGCTTTGGCAAATACCATGACATAGAGGTTGAGGATGATGTAACTGCTTATGTGGAATATGAAAATGGAGCTACAGGTGTCTTTGTTACCTCAACATCAGACTGTCCGGGAAGCAACCGTTTTGAAATCAGCGGTGACATGGGCAAAATAGTTATTGAGGACGGAAAGCTCATCTTCTGGAGAAACCGTATGTCAGAGCGGGTATTCAATGCAGAATTCAAATACGGCTTTGGCCAGCCGGAGGTCTGGAAATGCGAAATTCCCGTATCAGGCCCCAATCTGCAGCATTTGGGTATATTAAGAAATTTCACAGATGCCATATTAAAAGGAGCAAAACTGCTTGCTCCCGGACAAGAAGGTATTCGCGGACTGACTTTGTCCAATGCCATGCATCTGTCAGCATGGACGGACAGTTGGGTTGAGCTGCCTATAGATGAGGAATTATACCTTTCTCTCCTTCAGGAAAGGATTAAAAATTCAAGCAAAAAGAAAAATGTAGAAGCAAGAACTCTGGATATAGAAGCAAGCTTCTGAAATGGCAATACAAGCAAGCTATACATCTGTAGGCAGTCCTGCTTTACCGGCCCAAAGACTAGCTTTGAACAATATACATTCCTGATTTTGAATATTTTTGGGGTGAGGTTCCTACAATTTTCTTAAAGGCCCTGTAAAAGCTTGAATAATCACCAAAACCGACCTCATCGGCCGCTTCAAGAACAGGAACATTTTTATTAAGCAGCTCCTGTGCCTTCATAATTCTTTTGTAGGTAATATACTCCTTAACCGTAAAACCGGTGTTCTGCTTGAAAACATGACAGAGGTAATATTTATTGACAAAGAATTCATTTTCAAGCAGATCCAGAGTAAGCTTTTTATTAAGATTGTCATTAATGAAATTTAATATATCTGTCAGTTTGTCATATTTGGCAACAGGCTCGGTAATTATGCTTTTATCGGATGCATATATCCTGTTTATCTCAATCAGCATCTGCATAAAAAGAAGCTTGATAAGAAAATGATCATCATTCTGGCCTCTTCTGGCGGCTGCTTCTATCTTGTCAAGTATTTCAGGGATGCCGCCGGCGATAACCTCCCTGGAGCCGATTTTATTGTAAAAGCCAAGCTTTCTCCGATCCAGGTAATGAAAGGGATTGTATACCTCACTTTGAAGAAAGGACAGTACATATTCAGGCTTGAATTGTATGTATTTTCGCTTGTATGGCTGCTGTGAATGGAATACGATCCTGTGCAGCTCCCTGCGGTTGGTTATTATAATATCCTGCGGTACCAGCTGATAAGCCTGTCCCTCTATATAATAGGTGAGATCTCCCGACAGATAGTAAAATATTTCATATCCCTCATGTATGTGGGTATTTATGTCAAAAGGATTTACAGTCAAATTATGGGCAAACATAAAATTATCTCTTATATATGTAAAGCTGTAATCCTGCATACTACCTTCACCCCGTTTATCTGGTAATATTTATATTATAAGTCAAAAATCTCAATATAACAACTTAATAAGGATTATTAGACAAATCCAAATCAATTATGAAAAAAACATACCGTTATATATTGAAAGGAGTATCTATGAGTCGCTTCATTATATCAGCATTTGCCGATGAAATATCGGCTGATTTGAATACCCAGTTGGATGTGCTCTCTGAGCATGATATATCTTATATTGAGCTTCGTGGTGTAAACGGCAAAACCATTACTGATTATAGCCTGGAGGAAGCTAAAAAAATAAAAAAGGTGCTTGATGATAAAGGCTTTAGGGTTTCTTCTATCGGTTCACCGATTGGAAAAATGAGTATTACAGATGATTTCAGCCCTCACAGGGAGCTGTTTAAGCACACCCTGGAGCTGGCCCAGCTGATGGAAAGCAGATATATTCGTATGTTCAGCTTCTATATTCCTAAGGGGGAGTCTCCTGACAAATATCGCGATGAGGTGCTTGAACGCTGGCACGAATTTGTAAAGCTGGCTGAAGGAAGCGGTATTACTCTTCTGCATGAAAATGAAAAGGGCATCTATGGTGAGGATGCAGAGCACTGTCTTGACCTTCTGAAGTCACTGAATTGCGATTATGTAAAAGCAGTTTTTGACCCGGCCAACTTTGTCCAGGCTGATGTCCAAACCTATCCCCATGCATATGAGCTCCTTAAGGATTATATAGCATACATGCATATCAAGGATGCGGTATATTCCGATCATCATGTGGAACCGGCAGGTTATGGCGACGGCAGGCTTAAAGAAATACTTTCCGCTTTATATAATAATGGTTATGAAGGTTTTCTGTCCCTTGAGCCACATCTGTGGAGCTTTGAAGGTTTTGACAAGCTGGAGCTGGAGCCGGTCTGGAACAAATACGAAGGAGGTGGCCCCAAGCTGTTTAGTGTGGCTGCAACCGCCTTAAAAAAGCTGCTGGATGAGATAACACAGGATTAATTTTAATACGCTAACAGGTACCATTGCTTCATTATATAAACCGGTCACGCTTTTCTACATATGATGTAAAAAAGCGTGACCTTCTTTTTTTATCAAATAGTTTATTACCGGCTTGCAGTCTTGCCTTAGGCAGCTTATTTTAGATTTACTCTTATAATACCACCCTTTTCCGCTGTTATTATTGTATCGTTTCCGTCAACACAGAAGCTGGCATTGTCCACAGAAACTACATTTGTGACATTAACCAAAAGCAGCTTAAAGCTTTTTGAGGTCTTTACATCAATTAATATCGAATCTGCCTCCCTGCTTATCCGAGCTTGTAGCCCAAGCCTAGCCTTATCATCGTACACATGACAGAAGGCGCTCTTTCCCAAACTCAACTCGTAGATCTTAAGGATTACTCCGTCACAATAATCATAAACCGCGTCATCGTCTCTTGCTCCGACAGCTATTATACTGTTTTCCCTGACATATAAAGGAAGACTCAGATAATCGTGCTTTTCATTGTACCAGGCACCACCCTGCCTTACCTCCCCTGTCAGGTAATTGGTCCATCTGCCGGCTGGCAGATAAAACTGTGCTATTCCCTCTTCATTAAATATAGGCGCCACCAGCAGCGAATCCCCCAGCATATATTGCCTGTCAAGATAAGCACATGTCGGATCATCACTAAATTCCATAACCATGCTTCTAACAGAGGGTATACCAAGGCTTGAGGCTGTAACAGCTGTGGTATAAAGATATGGCATCAGACTAGCCTTAAGTCTTGTAAAGAATTTGACCACATCAACCGCTTCCTCATCATAGGCCCAGGGTACCCTGTAGGAGTAGCTTCCATGAAGCCTGGAATGGGTTGACAAGAGTCCAAAGGCACACCAGCGCTTATAAACATCAGGTGTTGAGGTACTCTCAAAGCCGCCTATATCATGGCTCCAATAGCCAAATCCGGACATGGCAAGGGACAAACCTCCACGAAGGCTTTCGGCCATCGATTCGTAATCTGACCAGCAATCTCCTCCCCAATGGACGGGAAATTTCTGACCGCCTGCAGTTGCACTTCTGGCAAAGAGTACGGCCTCCCCTTTGCCCCGCTTTCTCTCCAGCAGCTCAAATACCGTTTTGTTATATAAATAGCTATAGTAATTATGCATCTTCATCGGGTCTGAGCCGTCATAATAAACAACATCCGTCGGTATTCGCTCGCCAAAATCGGTCTTAAAGCAATCTACCCCCATATCCAGCAGACGCTCCAGCTTTTCGCAATACCATTTACAGGCCTCCGGATTGGTAAAGTCAACTATAGCCATACCCGGTTGCCACATATCCCATTGCCATACGTCGCCATTTGGCCGTTTCAGAAAGTAGCCGCCCTTTACCCCTTCCTCAAACAGGGGGGATTCCTGACCTATATAGCTGTTAATCCAAACACATATTTTCAACCCCTTAGCCTTAAGCCTGTTAATCATACCTTCCGGATCAGGGAATACCCTGCTGTCCCAGAGGAAATCGCACCAGTTAAATTCCTTCATCCAGAAGCAGTCAAAATGAAATACCTTTAGCGGTATTCCCCTGTTTATCATACCGTCTACAAAGCTGTTAACAGTCTCCTCGTCATAGTTGGTTGTAAATGAGGTGGAAAGCCACAGGCCAAAGGTCCAGGCAGGCGGCAGCGTCGGCTTGCCGGTTATATCGGTATAGCGCATAAGCACCTCCTTCATCGTCGGCCCATTGATGAAGAAATAGTCAAGCGACTCTCCTGATACGGAAAACTGCACCTTTTTTACCATCTCGGAGCCCACCTCAAAGGAGACTCTTTCCGGATGATTTACAAAAACTCCGTAGCCCTTGTTAGATATGTAAAAAGGAATATTTTTATAGGATTGTTCGGTGGATGTGCCGCCATCTTCATTCCAGATATCAACGGTCTGACCGTTTTTTACAAAGGGAGTAAATCTTTCTCCCAAACCATATATTAATTCACCCACAGACAGTGACAGACGCTCCCTCATAAATGCGTTTTCCAGTCTGCCGTCATCATAAGCAAGTCCCTTCCAGTTGGTTTTGATATATGCCAGATCCTTGCTGCCGCTTTCAGTTATCTTTTCATTATTCCGGAAAAAGGTCATTTTCCAGTTGATCTTATTAATCTCAAGCCGCAGACTACCAGAAAAAACCTTGATTAGCTCATCATTTTCCTCATAATCAAGCTGGGAATTATCATCGATATTAAGCTCAAAAGAAGGCTTTCTCTCTGCCAGACCCATATAGTGATCCGCCCTGATACGCAATACTTCGGGTGCAGGGGCACTTATCCTGATTGTCAGGTTTGGCCCACCTAGAGTATCTCCCCTGTGGTTAATCCTGTGGGTCGGTGCGCATATTCTCAGATGCTTGTTCTCTTGCCTGGCAAAATATACCTGTACCGGAGAAAAATCCTGTACTCCTTCTTTATTCAGCCAGCATCCGTTGCTAAACTTCATAAATTATGTACCTCCTTGTATTGTTTACATAGCTTCCTTTATTCAGATGAAGTCTCGAATTTCAATTCCATATTGTATTACAGTTATGTCAAGCCTGATACTTCCGGGTATTTAAAGCAATAATATGTTAATTTATTATACCAAAATATATCACTAATATAAATAAAAATTCTGTCTTTTTGAACAGTAATTTCGAAAAATATGTCTTATTTTTTCCCTAATGTTTCTACAAGATCTATTTTTTTCTTATGCAATATTGCAAAATATACATATATGTACTATAATTATTATGCTAAATTGTGCTGTTTATACAATTTTACATATCTTTAGAGGGGTGCTGAGATGATGAACTGGCCAAAATTATTCAAAAAAAAGAATGAACATCAAAAGGATAATGAGCTAGTGGAAAAACTTCTTCAATGGGATTTTACTGAAGATTTGACATCAACAGCTGACGGAGCAAATGAGACCTTTATTACCTTACATGATAATTACAGAAAATATTTTGAAGAATTTAATCAGGATTTCGATGAAATCAAGCTTATTGCGGATCAGCTTGAAGGTGTCATAGACGGTCTGGTGGATTCCTCCAATAATGTCCGCATGGCTGCTGAATTCATCGCAGAAGGAGCCCAAAGCCAGACCGAGGAGATAAACACCTGTCAATCGGTAGCTGATATTATAGCAGATAAAATTAATAAAATGAGCCAGCGCTCTAAAGAATTAATAGATTCAGCACAAGAAATGGGCAGGGTAAGCAATGACGGCAGGATCGCCATAGAAAATTTGTCTGAAAACCAGAATAAGAACATCGAAGCCAACAATGCCATTACCAGAGAGATATATAACCTTCTGGATAAAACCAAGACTATTAATGAAATTACTAATGTTTTGTACGATATAGCAAGCCAGACTAACCTTTTGTCCCTAAATGCTTCTATAGAGGCAGCCAGAGCGGGCGAGGCCGGCAAGGGCTTTGCAGTCGTAGCCGAGGAGGTTAGAAAGCTGGCAGAACGCAGCCGTGCCGCCAGCGCAACAATAAACGAGAACATTTCCGAAATCAACAAGCAGCTCAGTAATCTTAAAAATGTAACCGATGATTCAAAGGAAACCTTCTACAATCAGTCACTGGCTGTAAATAAGGTCATTGAAGCCTTTGAAATAATCAATAACTATGTTGACAATTTTATAAGAAGTCAACAGGATTTCTATGAAGAGGTTCAAAGCCTTACAAACGAAAAGGAACGTCTTATAGATTCCTTCTGCAGCATTGCTTCAGTTATCCAGGAATCCTCTGCCACTACAGAGGAGGTGGCTTCACTAACTATAAGCCAGAACAGTACTGCCAATATTATCTATAAGATGGCCCAGGATTTAAGCGAAAAGGTTGGCAAGATAGCGAAAAACTCGGAGAAAATCAAGACTAAGCACATTACCAGAAGCCAAAGGAAGGTTGGAGTTATCTTCGATATCGAAGATCCCTTCTGGGAGCCTACTATAAGGGAAGGCAAAAAGACCGCCAAGGCCTTAAACTTCTATCTGGAATTCTTTGCCCCCAAGACCAGACAAAATGCGGCTGCCGATATACTTGCTGCAATTCAGGATTATCTGAAAAGAGGCTTTGATGCTTTGATTGTCAGCCCTGTTGAGAGTCCTGAAATTTCCCAGGTACTCAAAGAAGCTGCCAATAATGGTGTCAAGATTGTATTTATCAACTCGGCACTTGATGATGTTCCTTATGTATCACTGATAGAAACGAATGGCTATGAGCTGGGTAAAAATGCCGCCAAAACAGCAAAACAGCTGCTTAATAATCAGGGCGAAGCAGCTGTAGTAATATGGTCGGATGTAAAAATCCGTTCCATCGAAAAGCGTGCTGAAGGTTTTATTGAGGAACTGCAAAATAATTCAAATATTAAAGTCTATCCGAAGAGTGCTCCCAGTACTCCAACGGAAGATGTTCTTGACAAGCTCTTTGCCGAGCTTAAGCGTGAACATCCCAATCTCAGGCTTCTGTATGCTACCAACGTTAACTGGGGTGTGGCATACGGTAACTATGTCTACAAGCATAAACTGAACTACGATGTATTAACGGTAGATTTAACCAGAGATGTCGCTGATCTGATTAAAGAAGGGAAAATTAAGGCTGCAATCGCTCAGCGCGCCTTCACCTGGGTTGCCCAGGGGCTTGAATTATTGGTAGACGCTTTCCAGAACAAGCCTGTTGTAAAATACACCGATACAGGTACATATGAGGTTAACAAATCCAACATATCTATCTATGAGCATAGAGTATGACAGTTTGAGTTTTACTATTTGCTCTTTTATTGAATATATCCCCTACCACGAAACCCTGCTTTCATTTTTTTAGAAAGCAGGGTTTCAATTTCATACTGCCGCTTAATTTTCATTTATAGCTATCATAATCCGTCCACTTGTCCTGATGCACCTTTTCTCATATCAAATTATTGCTTCTCGACAGCAGTCATTGCCTCCTCTGCTGTTGCAGTACCGGCCTTGAAATCTCCCCTCAATAGCTTTAAGGCTGTTTTTTCATTAAAAATTTCATCCGCTGTGCGCACTCCCCATTTACGAACAACAGGTATCAGCGGGCACCAGCCCCAGAAAGCATGCTGCAGCATGAAAACCGCCACCGTCCCGGTCAGCAAAAACCATATCCTGCTGGTCCTGATGCCAAGATAAGAGCTTAAAATTATCAGTAATGCTGCATTCACTCCCAGTACCCTTTCCGTATCCCATTCCTGATTCAGCTTATTTATTCTGTCGGCAATGTCTGCCTCAGTACCATTCTTGTATATATTGATATTCCTGATTGTCTGGTTCCTGATTTCAGCGTTAATTTTTGGATCGGTCCGCATGCAGACCCGTTTTGCTGTTGAAGGAAAGATATTGCATTTCTTCATACCATCATCACCTGCTCTAATCAAATTCATACTTAGTATGTGTATTGGCAAGAAAAATATGTAGAAGGCATTTCACTTGAAATTAAATCTATATGAAATATTACATTATTTTCATCAGAAATCCTATTTACTCTAAATATCAGATTTTGATATTATAAGACGAAAGAAATCGGTTAAATAGCATATAACTTAGGGGGACAGTGACAATGAAACTTCTGTGGCGATTGGGCAAGGAAGCTATAAGATATAAAGCACTATACATAATAGCAATTATTTCCACCCTTGCCCTGACAATCATTAATCTGGCTGCGCCAAAATACCTGGCAAATATGACTGAGCTTATCCAGAAAGGAAAGACTGAAAACTGGCAAAAGCAGCTGCTGCATCTGACTGTGATTCTGATTATTCTGTATTTGTCAAAGATATTATTCCGCTACCTCAGCAATTATCTGGCTCATAAAGCCGCCTGGAATCTGGTGGAGGAAATTCGGATGCGGGTTTATAACAAGATTCAGGATTTGTCCATGAGCTTCTTTCACGATAAGCAGACAGGTGATTTGATGAGCAGGGTTGTAAATGATACCGCTACCTTTGAGCTTTTGTATGCTCACATCATTCCCGAAATGATAACCAACATAGTAACTGTTGTGGGAGTTGCCGCAATACTGATAAGCATTAATCTTAAGCTGGCCCTGCTTACATGCATTCCGATACCGCTAATCCTTTTTTCGGCATGGATCTTTTCCACTAAGGTGCGGCCCAATTTCAAGATTAGCCAAAATGCCTTAGCCGAGCTTAATGCCAAATTACAGGACAACTTCTCCGGCATCCATGAAATTCAGTCCTTCGGTCAGGAGGCTTATGAAAGCGGTCAGGTGGCTGCTAAGGCAAAGGCATACACCAAAGCCATACTGCATGCCCTTAACCTGAGCGCGGTTTTTCATCCCGGCGTGGAGTTTTTGTCCTCTATCGGAACAATAATTGTTGTTGGAGCCGGCGGTATCCTGGCTTTTGCCGGCAACCTGTCGGTATCGGATATAGTGGCATTTTTACTCTATCTCTCACTCTTTTATGCTCCGATTACAGGCCTTGCACGGTTGCTTGAGGATACCCAGCAGGCATACGCTGGTGCTGAAAGAGTTATGATGATACTTGATACTACCAATGAAATAACTGAAATTGATAATGCAACAGAGCTAAAAAGCGTCAGCGGCGCCATCAGCTTTGAGAATGTCAGCTTTAACTATGAGGAAAATGTGCCGGTACTTAAGGATATAAGCTTTTCCTGTAAGCCCGGTCAAATGATAGCCCTGGTGGGCCCTACCGGTGTGGGTAAAACTACACTCACCCAACTGATTTCACGATTCTATGATCCGGGTGCCGGGCGAATACTGATTGACGGTATAGATATAAAAACAGTAACTCTGCATAGCCTTAGAGCCAATATTGCACCTGTTTTGCAGGATACCTTCCTTTTTAATGGTACCATAGCCGAAAATATTGCCTATGCCAAACCGGATGCTACAATGGAGGAGATTATAGAAGCAGCCAAGGCTGCAAGAATTCATGATGATATCTGTCAAATGCCGCTTAAGTATGAAACTCAGGTTGGTGAACGGGGAATGAAGCTTTCCGGAGGACAGAAGCAAAGAATAGCAATTGCCAGGGCAATACTGAGAAAGGCACCCATAATTATCCTTGATGAGGCAACTGCGTCTGTAGATGTTGAAACCGAGCGTGAAATACAAAAAGCGATTGCAAATCTGGCAGGTACCAGAACTATTGTGGCTATAGCCCACCGGCTTTCTACCATCCGCAACGCTGATCTGATCCTGGTTCTTGAAGATGGACGCATAGTCCAAAGGGGTACGCATAATGAGCTGATAGCCCAGGAGGGCCTTTATAAACGGCTAAACGCAGCGCAAAGCAGCATAAATTAAAGCAGCACGGTTTTTACCGTGCTGCCTGCTCCGGCCTTCTTCCATATCCGGCCAGAATCAAAAGGAATAAGGGAAGCGTCTGAATCCATAGCAGAGTTATATCGGTCATTCCATGTATTAAAGCTGCTACAGAAACAGCGAATATGAGTACCAGGTTTTCGCTGTTTTTATTATTACTTAACCACTCCTTAACCAGATCATAATAATATCTGGCAAAATAACAAGCAAACATCAATGTTCCTACCAGGCCGAAATTCAACAGCATGTCGATTAATATATTATGGGCATGCGGCACCAAATTGCCATGATATATTACACCAAACAGATATCCGTAGGACAACAATCCATGACCGAGAAGCGGCGCTTCTTTAATGGTATTTATAGCCTGCTCCCATATCTGCTGCCGCATTCTTAATGTAACATCCACAACCGACAGTCTGGGCAACAGCCGCAAATCCAGACCAAATATCAAAAATGCAGCGATGGCCCCCGCAATCACCCAAATGGCTAATAGGCGATGCTTATGCAATAGAGCCAGCAGAATAAGGATTCCGATAAAAACCTCAATCCAGGCAAACATACTCATACTCAGATACAGGCTTATCAGATTTAGGGCGCCAATGAAATAATAATTAGCTCTGCTGTCCTTTCCGGTTAATATTTTATATGCGCAAATAATTATTACTGTTGCAACAACTGTACCAAAATAATTAGGATGAAGAAATACCGCCGATACGCGCCGGTTGATTTTACCGTCATATATATAATTGAACAATGCCTCCAGACCAGCAAAGCCTGCACTTGTTATGCTCATATTGCATATAAGTGTCAATATTCTTTCATAAAGCTCCCCGGTCATAACAGCCCGGATAAATAATCCCAGAACAAATCCTAGTATCAATGCTGTTGTGGCTGCCAGTCCCATCCAGTTTCTGTACATAAATGCTACAGCCATAGCGTATATAAAGAAATATTTTAAAGCTTTAGTACCGTTATGGACAAAGATTAAGCTTCTGGTACGCTTATTTGCAATTATATATATTGACAGAAAAACTAGTATCAACGCTGTCAGGACATACGGTAAAAATAGCGATACAGCTGTAAAAGCAACAATATTGGAATCTGTTAATGTGATATCCAACCGTTTTCTTGATGTCACAATCAGAGAGCGCCGCCTGACAGTTGAATTATCCATTCAATCAACTCCTTTGTATGTTACTTTTACTGTTATGAAAATTAAAACTAGTAGTAACACCGCTATTTTATTTTCATAAGATATAATTACCGCATATCATAATAGCGTATCGGCTGAAATTTTTCCAGATATATTTTCACTAAATTTCACAAGCACGAGTGTTTTTCATTGTATATATCGCACAATTTTACTTAAAATTTTAAAAAGTATTTATGCACATCCAGACAATTCAATTCTGGATGGAAAGCTGTCACCAGCATATTTTTTTGTCTGGCAGCTACAATTTTATTATCTACTAATGCCAGAATCTCCACTCCTGCTCTTTCATTTATTTCTTCTATATATGGAGCCCGGATAAAGGTCATAGGGATCTTTCCTATTCCCCTGAAAATGCATTCAGCATAAAAGCTGCCCAGCTGCCTGCCATATGCATTGCGCCTGACTCTTATATCCATAAGCGACAGGTATCTGTTGGAATCATTAGATATTTCCTTGGCAAGTATGATCATACCTGCGCAGGTTCCCATTACCGGCAAGCCATCCATTATTAAATTCCTCAGATAATCTAGCATGTCAAGCTCCTTAAGCAGCTTGCCGATAACTGTGCTTTCTCCGCCTGGTATGATAATACCATCAAGGGTGTTATACAGATCCTTCTTTTGCCTGAGCTCCAGAGCCCTGTGCCCCAACTGCTCCACCACCCGGATATGCTCCGCAAAGGCTCCCTGTAATGCCAGTACTCCAATTTGCTTCATATTCCTAAACTCCTCTCATGGACATCAGCAGCTCTATCTCCTGCTCATTTATACCCACCATAGCTTCTCCAAGATCCTCCGAAACCTCAGCCAGGATATAGGGATCATTATAATTTGTAACAGCCTTGACAATTGCCTGTGCCCGTTTGAATGGATTGCCCGATTTAAAAATACCGGAACCGACGAATACCCCCTCCGCTCCCAGTTGCATCAGCAGGGCAGCATCAGCCGGTGTTGCCACTCCTCCTGCAGCAAAATTAACTACCGGAAGCTTGCCGTTTTTATGTACATAACTGACCAGCTCATAGGGTACCTGAAATTCCTTTGCGGCATTATACAGCTCATCCTCCCTCATGCTCTGCAGCTGTCTTATTTGCTTCATAATCAGCCTCAGATGCCTGACCGCCTGGACTATGTCACCGGTTCCAGGCTCCCCCTTGGTTCTGATCATGGCAGCTCCCTCGTTAATTCTTCTTAATGCCTCTCCCAAATCCTTTGCCCCACATACAAAGGGAACCTTGAATTTTCTCTTGTCTATATGGTGTAAATCATCTGCAGGTGAAAGAACCTCGCTTTCATCTATAAAATCAATCTCAATAGCCTCCAGTATCTGCGCCTCCGCAAAATGCCCTATACGAACTTTGGCCATTACAGGAATTGATACCGCCTTTTGAATTTCCTTTATCAGTCTGGGATCACTCATTCTGGCGACACCACCGGCAGCTCTAATGTCGGCAGGTATTCTTTCCAGCGCCATTACGGCACAGGCTCCTGCCGCCTCCGCTACCCTCGCCTGCTCCGGCGAGCTTACATCCATTATTACACCACCCTTAAGCATCTGAGCCAGATTCTTGTTCAGCTCATAACGATTTTCCATCAGAAATTTCTCCTTTCATAATAAATTAATATTGCAGCTATAAAAATTTTGTTATATTATAATAGCAATTCTGGTGGTGTTATAAGTATCAGAAATCGAATATTTGATGGTATCAGTTTTATGCTTATTTAAATTATTAACGTCCAATAATAAAGAAGGTTGTGATTATTATGAATATGCTTACCTTTCAGATAGATACTGACAGTAAAATCCCTGTCTATCAGCAGCTTTACGCTTTTATTAAAAAAGAAATTCAGTCAGGAAATATAAAATCTGACACAAAGCTTCCTTCCAAAAGAAAACTGTCCGCTTATCTGAATATAAGCCAGAATACCGTACAGGCTGCTTATGATCAGTTAATAGAGGAGGGCTACATAACTTCGATTGAAAAAAGAGGCTATTTTGTCTGTCGTATTGACAATCTTATAAAGCTGCCCGATCTCTCTGACAATGAAGCCGTAAAGACCGTTACACAAAAAGAGGTTGCCTTTGATTTTTCATATCAGGGAGTAGATCACCCCACCTTTCCCTTTGATACCTGGCGAAGGCTTACCAAGGAGGTTATAAATGAATATGACAAAGAACTGCTTACGCCCTGCGACAGTCTAGGCTATCACAGGCTGAGGGCAGCCCTGTCTGAATACCTCCACCAGTCCCGTGGTGTTAACTGTAGTCCCGACCAGGTCATTATAAGCTCAGGAACGGAAATACTCTTTCAATCATTGATTCAGCTTTTTGATAGGGACAAAATTTATGGGATTGAAAATCCGGGATATGAAAAGCTAAATCAGCTTTTTATCAGCAACAGAGCAAAATTCATGCCCATAAGCATAGATGACAAGGGAATGGTACCATCAGAGGTCTATAAAAAAAATCCTGATATTTTATGCCTGTCTCCCTCGCATCAGTTTCCCTCCGGGGGAATCATGCCCATCAGCAGAAGGATTCAGCTGCTAAATTGGGCAAATGAATCAAAAAACAGATATCTTATAGAGGATGATTACGACAGCGAATTCAAATACAGCGGCAAGCCGATTCCCTCCCTGCAGGGGATTGACAGCAACGAAAAGGTCATCTATATGGGCTCATTGTCAAAATGCATATCACCTACGCTTAGGGTCAGCTATATGGTACTCCCGCCACATCTGATTAAGCTGTATCATAAGAAGCTGTCCTATATCCTCTGTCCGGTTCCGATTCTGGAGCAGAAGGTATTGTGCAGCTTTATTGAAAAGGGTTATTTTGAGAGACATTTGAATAAAATGAGAACTGTCTACAAGAAAAAAAGAGATACATTAGTAAGAGCCTTAACGGATTTAAAGCGGGGAATAGAAATTCTGGGTGCCGATGCAGGTCTGCATGTCCTGATCAGGGTACACAACAATATGAGTGAGGATGAGCTAATTGCCTCCGCCCTGGAATATGGGGTAAGAACCTATGGCATATCAAAATATTATGCCGATAAAAGCTATATAGGCAAAAAGCCTGCCCTCCTGTTAGGTTTTGCCACCATGCAGGAGGATGAAATAATAAAGGCTGTGTCACTTCTCGATAAAGCCTGGTTCGGCTCTGTTTAGCTCCTTTTTTATCTGACGCCATCCAGGAAGAAATCGGTCCATGTAGGCCTTAAAGACGTGATTATGACTTCCCTCCAGCAAATGAACCAACTCATGCACTACGACATATTCAACGCATGTAAGCCTTTTTTGTGCCAGCATCAGAGAAAAGCTGAGCCTTTTTGTCCTTATATTGCAGCTGCCCCACCTGCTTTTCATATTTCTTATGGTAAAGCCTTCAGCTCTCACTCCGATAACAGGCTCCCATTTATCTATTAATATATTTATTCTTTCATACAAAGTATTTCTGTACCAGTTATAAAGGATCCTCTTTCTTTGCTCAGGAGTACTCTGCGGCCTTACATGCATAATGAGCCTGCTCTGCTCCAGGCTTATGCCTGTTTTTTTGCCTTCCTGCAGATATAATTCATATTTGATACCGTCAAAAAAAACCGGATCTCCGTCCAAATAATCGATATCCATGCTGATATATCCGCTATAGTTACTTTTAATCCTCTCCTGTGTTTTTTGCAGCCAGTCCATTCTGTCTAAAACAAAATCCTGTATCCTGTCAATACTCATGCGATATGGGGCCGATATCCGGATTCGCCCGTCAGGAGGCAGCACCTTCAGATACATATTTTTTATTCTTTTTTTCTCAAGCTCAATCTCTATATCCTGTATTTTAATTATTTTCATAGGCTCACTTCCAATTCAAATACTGCAATCATACTAAATACAGCAGTCATGCCAAATAGTGAAAAATATTCAGTAAAATTCACCTCTGTCTTTGTTTATTCCTTCATAAATTTGGCAATAATCCAGCCATGGAGGTGAATACATGGTAGCTTTTATAAAAAATTACAGCCTTCCGGTTATTAAGAAAAAATTCATCCTGCTGTATTTGCTTAATGTTACTGACATAATATTTACCGTACTGCTTCTGAAAACAGGTTATTTTCAGGAAGCAAACATACTTTTGGCAAAGGCCCTGAACAATCCTTTGTTAAGTCTGCTGCTGAAGATAATACTCCCGGCAGTACTGCTTATATATATTTATAAACAGATAAAGGATGCGGATTCTTCACAGTTGAGGGCTTCAAATGTAGCTGTAAACATATCCTTAACCATTTATAGCCTGGTAAATCTGTCACATCTGGTATGGACCATACTGTTTTTTGTATTATTTCTGCAGTGCTAAGTCGCAGGTGCAGCCTCTGCATCTGGCAGCAGCCTGATCAAATTCAGTAAATCATCAAAATTTCCTTGTTTGTAGCCGGAAATATCCCTATTTTCCGAATTAATCAAACAATCCTTCAGCAAAAATGTGTCCATGCCCAGACTGGCTACACACATATCCTCCCTTACATCATTTCCCACCATAATGCACTGAGAAGCTTTCTTGCCTAAGGCAGCCAATATTTCCTCATAATACTTCAGGTTAGGCTTGCAGTATGAGCTGTTTTCATATGTAGTTATTAAATCAAAATCCTCCGGCTTAAGGCCGGCCCACTTTATTCTGGTATGGGTTGCTATTCTGGGAAATAAGGGATTGGTGGCAAGAACCAGACTATAACCCTTCTGCTTCAATAAATCAACACATAAGGCCGCTTTGGGATTGCAGCCTGTGGCAATTTTGCTTTCTGAAAACTCATTTCTGTAAAAATCATCAAAAACCGGTTCAAAGCTTCTGGCATCCTTTCCGATGTACTCACAAAACACTTGCCAGAAGCGTTCTTCATTAGTCATGCTGCCATCATTTCCAACCATTGCCATGGTTCCTGCCCAGATTGTCTTAACCAGCCTTTGAGGCTCTATTCCATAAGCCGTCAATTTTTTCGTTAAGGCGTCAAAGTATTTTTTCATGAAAAGCTCCTGATCGGGCATCGGTAACAAGGTTCCGTCAAGATCAAATATAAAGGTATCCATTTTATCCTCCAGCAGATATCAAAATATTTACATTCTCTAATATACTAACAGAACAACAGTACATAATCAATGTACATTCTGCCCTTTATTCAATCTGTTATGGAATCTCTTCCCTGCATTTTTGCCAAAAATCGGTTAATTAGCCTGTAGTTCAATTATTCCTGCCATGATATGCCCTTTCCTTTATAAATTCCTGTAGATTACTTCTGCAGGCAAAAACAATCAGAACAGCATAGAGTATGAAAAAGAATATAATCTTGTAGGGATAATCAAAAATAAAAAGCTCAAAGGGTAAGAATACCAGTGCAAACAAAACAGTCACGGTGTATCTTCGAACAAAGGGGAAGAAAACAATGCTGGCAACAAGCCACATTAGTATTATTATCGGATTAAAAAGCAAAAAGGCCCCGAAAGCGGTCGACAGGCCTTTACCTCCTCTGAATTTAAGCTGAAAGGGAAAAATATGTCCTGCAAGAACTAACAAAATACTCAACAGCAAAACAGTATCGGCAACTGCCATAAAACGGCAGATTAATACCACAATGGCTCCTTTAAGCGCATCACCTATAAAGGTTATTACAAAACCCTTTTTTCCTGCCAGTCTGCTGACATTGTAGGCGCCGGTTACCTTGGTACCAATTGTCCTTATATCCTGTTTATGGACCAGGCGGACATAATAATAACCGGTATTAATGCATCCCAGCAGATACGACAATACAATAGCAATTATATCGGTATAGCCCATATTATCCCTCCAACAAATATTGGATCCGTATACTTAAAGTATTTCCAATATTTAAATGCTTATGAAAGCTCTCATTAGCTATCTTTTACTATGGATTTATTAAAGTTCGTCCGATATTTCTTTAAATTAATTTTTAGAATAAAAAAGCTCCCTATATCAATTAATATAGAAAGCTTTTGTGTCATATCTGTGTTCATAAAATTATAATATCTTATATTCTTACTATTTTATCAGATTTATAAAGAATGGAGTGATAATAGGATCAATACTGCTTTTCTTCTTATCCTCTTCCTTATTCTTCTCCTTGTCTTCCCTGGTTAAAAAATCTATCAGCTTTAAATAATCGTCATAGGAAAACAGCAGATCCAGGCTGCTATCACCGCCTTCATCTGTAAATGCATAGTCTGACATTTTTCCGCTTGCTCCAGACTGATAAGCCTGTCCGGCTCTTTGTGAAGACAACTTTTGCGCAGTGGCGGGGATAGTTATATCCTCCTTCATATAACCCATAACCTTAACCACATAGTTCTGGGTTTCCTTGAAGGGAGGTATTCCACCGTATTTTTTAACATTGCCGCTTCCGGCATTGTAAGCGGCAAGCGCAAGCCGTACGTCACCGTCATATTTCTTGAGCAGACCTGACAGGTATTTAGCTCCACCCATAATATTCTGTTCAGGGTCAAAAGGATTGACCACTCCAAGCTCCTTTGCCGTGGCAGGCATAAGCTGCATAACTCCCTGTGCTCCTGCCCTAGATACGGCATTGGGATTAAAATTGGATTCTGCCTTGGCGACAGCCTTCAGCAGTTTTATCGGAACATTATATTTTTGAGAAGCCCGTCTGAATATATCATCAAGACTATTGGCATTATCAATATAAGAAGAAAAGCTCGTATCGCTTTTTGCCGTATTGCTTCTGCCTGCGGATATGCTGCCGGAGTTTATAGCGGTATTGTTGTTTACAGATCTTAATTCTGACATGGAACCTCCTTGCAAAAGTACCTCAGTCTGCAGGTATACTTAATAATAACCTTATCAAGTCATTTACTGTATTATGCTTATTTTATAGCTGAATCAAATTTTACGCTTTATATTACCTATGCTTATTATTGCTGATAACTGCCCTTGTCAATAACCCGCCTATAATATATATCGGTATTATAGCAAAATAACTTATACAAGCATACTAAATTTATAAAAAATTAAGCCACAAAATATGCTCTTAGCTCAGGCAAAGTCCCAGATATTGCGCACTATAGCTCAACGACAATATAATCATGCCCGGTATAAGGAAGGAATTTGTTCAGCAAATCCTCCATTTTTAATTTTATACTGGAAGTATTAATGCAGGGGTGACAGGCTATATATTCTTCCTTCAAAATCTCCTTATCTATCAGCAGCTGAACATTATTGCCCTTATCATTCATTAACCCCATTACACTTACCGAACCAGGTGTTATATCCAGAAATTCTTCCATATATTCCTGTTCCGCAAAGGATAATCTGGCGCTGCCTATCTGTTTGGATACAAGCTTAGTGACGAATTTTTTGTCTGCCGGCATAAGGAGTAAATAAAACCTGGTCCTCTGAGAATTGCACAAAAAAAGGTTCTTGCACATACGAATACCAAACAGCTTGTCCACCTCTTCACAGGCCTCCATCGTCTTTAGCGCCTCATGATCAATCCTGTCATAGTCTATTCCAAGCCTGTCAAGCAGATCATATACCCTTATTTCCTTCTTTAGTCTGCCGCTTATATTGGCAGGTCTGCCTGATTGTACAATATTGCAGCTCATCTTAATCTGTCCTTTTCTTGATAAATGTTACCCAGGTTTTTTATTAGCATTATAATTTCCATCAGCAAAAAAATCAAGATTGATTAATGCAATCCTTTTCCTTTTACATTGTTCTTTAAAACCTCTTAAATCTTTTATAAAAAAATGCTATAATAGATGATAAATTTAGCATCGGTATTTATATTACCTTATAGTCATTTCGGGAAAATCAAATAAGATTTCTACAAACAGAAGAATTCGAGGATAATTATTGAAATAATTAAGAAGAATTATAAGCCCTGTATATATTATACCACAAAGCTTAACAATTAAACAGACTGCAATTCCATATGCTCCCGTGCTATCATCAGATAATACAGATATTCCATGAAAGGAGTAAATGTTATGCATAAGGAATGGGATATTGAAGCAGCAAGAGTTAAAGAAGTCAGAGATATAATAGCCAAAGAGCTTGTTGACAGAATTAAAAAAACAGATGAACTAAAGGCTGACATGAAAAAACTCAACAAGGAAATGTGGGAGGAAAGCGGAGGCATAAACCCCTCTGACGGTCTGGAAATAACCACATATATGCAGTACATCAATCTTCTTAAACAAAATGTCAGCGATATATCAGACAACAAGAGAAGAATCCTTATGCTGGAAAAGCAATATAACTCACCCTACTTCTGCAGGATAGATTTCAAGGAAGACGGCTATGAAACAGAAAGCTTCTATATCGGCATCTATGGTTTGAGAAGGCCTAATAAAATAGATACCCTTATTTACGACTGGCGTGCCCCTGTCAGTAGCCTTTTTTATGATTACGAACCGGGGCGGGCATCATATGAGGCTCCTTTAGGCAGTATCGAAGGAGAATTGCTGCTTAAGCGCCAGTTCAGAATTGAGAAGGGCGAGCTTAAGCTGATGTTTGACTGCAATATAGCAATCGAGGATGATATCCTGCAGGATATACTTGCCCAGAATACCGGCAATGGCATGAAAACCATCGTCAGCACCATCCAAAAGGAGCAAAACCGTGCTATACGCTATGACGGCAAGAAAATATTAGTCGTATCCGGACCTGCCGGCAGCGGAAAAACCTCTATTGCAACTCACAGGGCGGCCTATCTGCTCTACCGGCACCGCAACAACCTCAAGGCTGAAAACATAGTCCTGTTTGCACCTAATGAAGCATTTGCAGATTATATATCCAACGTTTTGCCTGAATTAGGTGAAGAAAATATCCAGTACAAAACCATGAATAAACTGGTAAGGGAAATACTGGACGACAGCTTTATAAAATATGAAAGCAATGATGAATATATGGAAACTCTGCTGCTAGGCAAAAATAACGATAAGGCCAACAAGCGGAATCAGATGGTAAGCTTTAAAGCATCAAAAGAATTCGTAAAAATAATAGAACAATATGTTGCCGGACTGGGAAGGGGTTTTCATATATTTAAGGATATTAGTGTTAATGATCAGATATTTGCCGGCAAAGACGAGCTGGATAAACTTTTCCATGAAGACCTTGCCAATTTACCAATAGCCAGGAGACTGTCCTATATCAATTTTATGGTCAGAAACCGTATAAATGAATATGAATCCAAGCGCCAAAAGGAGCTTGAGGAAGAGCTTTCGGACAGAATCGATCTTAATGCAAGGGAAATGAAAGCCCTCGCCCGCCTTAAGGTTACAAGGGAGCTGGAAGGCTGCAGAAAGACTGTCGATGAAATGTGCTCTTTAAATATTGTCAGCCTTTATCGCAAGCTCTTTAGCGATTATATAAGCAATAATATTTCTGCCAAATGCCTGCCGGAGGACATGGTTAAGTATACGATAAATGCACTGGATGATGGCCTTCTGCTCTATGAGGATCAGGCTCCTCTGCTTTATATGATGAGCCTGCTGGGCATGATAGAGGCTGACAAGAACACAAAGCATGTAATAGTAGACGAAGCTCAGGATTATTCCGAGGCAATGTTCAAATTCCTGTTCCGGCTTTATTCCAACAGCAATATAGCCATACTTGGTGATCCCAAACAGAATATAAACAGCTATGGTAGCATAGGAGATTTGAAGGAATTAAAGGATATACTCCATGACGAGCTGGATTATCTTGAGCTTAGTAAGAGCTACCGTTCCACCCAGGAAATAATAGGCTTTGCCCAGCGGATACTTCCGTCGAATATTGAGTCCTTCGGCCGCCACGGAAAAGAACCGCAGATCATATGCGCTGATACAGTTGATGAGCTGGGAGAAAAAATAGCAGACTACATTACAATTCTAAAAAACGAAAATTACAACCGAATTGCTTTAATATGCAGGACCGCAAGTGACTGCAGGCTTTTGTATGAAAAAATAGACGGTAAGATCAATGCTACCCTTATAGACAACGGTAGTAGCAAAATCCCCTCAGGAATAATCATAATCCCTTCATATCTTACCAAAGGGCTTGAATTTGACGCAGTAGCTGCAGTGATAGGCTCAGCCAATGATTATGCTGAAGATGAAGAAAAACTGTTATACACAGTATGCACACGAGCCCTTCACAGGCTTGACATTTTTTCAGTTAAGGGAGCCAAGATAATTGAAGGGCTTCAGGCAGGCAATAAATAAAATATTTGCCTGGAATAAAGGCATTTGCCTATATTCCAGGCATTTGGCAGCTATTATAACGCTCCTTGATTATTTTAATGCACCAAATGCTATATTACGTACTCTGTGGTGGGTATATTCCTCCATATTAGGTACAAGATTGTGCATATATACTACTGAAGCTCCTTCACTGGGATCAATTGCAACATAAGTACCAAGGGCACCGGTCCATCCAAATTCGCCCACAGAAGTATTGCTGGTTCTGGCAGGGTTGAGCATGGTTCTGACACCCAGTCCATAGCCGTAACCATCAACATAAGAGAAAGTGAAATCCTTCATCTGCTGCTCATTAAGCTGATTCATACGCATCAGATCAATAGTCTTTCTTCCGATGATTTTTGTTCCCTTATACTCTCCGCCGCAGGCCAGCATCTGCGAGAATATCAAATAATCGCGAACACTGGAGAACAGTCCTGCTCCGCCTGCCTCATATTTGGCATCAGGCTCATGCCTCTCATCCAAAAATGCCTTCATAGGTTCCAGGCTTCCATCCTCCTTGCGATTATACAAGGTAACCATCTGCTCCCTAAGATCGCCAAAATAACGATAACCTGTACTGTTCATTCCCAGAGGCTCAAATATTTCCTCGCGCAGGAACTGTCCTACAGTTTTTCCGGACACCACCTCAATGAGTCCGGCAACAAGCTCATGGCCAAAACCATACAACCAGCGTGTTCCAGGATCAAATGCTATAGGCACCTTGGACATGGCCCTGATTTCCTGTCTTAATGTATAATCTCCTACCTCCTTGGCAAGCTCCTGCCTTACCTTCATTGCCATCTGATGGGTATAGTCATCCCCAAAATATCCAATACCCATGGACATGGTAAAGCAGTCCCTTACCTGGATAGGCCTTTTGGCAGGCCTTATTTTATATGTACCATCCTCCTGCTTTTCTGCCACCATGGTATCCTTCCACTCAGGGAAATACTCATATATAGGATCCTGCAGAAGGAATTTGCCTCTTTCAAAGAGGATCATAGCTGCTGTGCAAACTATAACCTTGGTGGTTGAAAACTGTCTGAATATTGACTTCTCCGTAATGGGCTTTTGCTTTTCAATATCGGCATATCCGTAATATTTCTCAAACAGTATCTCTCCATCCTGTGCTACGGCACAGCCACAGCCGGCTGGTCCTTTTTTCAGATTCTCTGTCAGAAATTCATCCAGATGTTTCCAGGTACTCATAAATTACCTCCTCCAAAAACTTATAAAGCAAAATTATATTACTTGCTTTCTTTAGGAATTGCATGCAAAGCCCAGGGTAAAACCGTGGAAATACAGTCATGCAATTCTAAAAGCTTTTAGCTCAGCATTATTATAGCATACAGAGGCCATCGGTTTAATAGCCAAAGCAATTAAACATTAAATATTACATCTATTTCCCTAAAATAATACATTCCATAAGACAAGCTACTGCTTGTTATATGGACTGGTAAGGCTGGTCGCCCGTTTTATTGCATCAAAGCCGTATTTTCCCCTGATTTCATCAAGCATGGCATCAAGCTTGCCTCTGTCTTTGTCCTGCGAAAACAGACTCAGCTGCTTTACACTGTCATCCTCAAAATTTGACACAGTTACCCCCAGCAAGCGAATCGGCTTTGATAATTTACAGGAGCCAATAAGCTCCTTTGCCACCTGATATATGCAGTCGGCAGAATCCGTAACCTCATTAATTGTATGGGCTCTTTTTGTTAGCGTAAAATCATTGAATTTAATCTTAATACTGACAGTCTTTCCCTTAAGCCTTTTCTGCCTTAGCCTGTAAGCGGTCTTGTCCACCAGAACCAACAGCTCCCTCATAATATCCTCGATCCTGATTAAATCCTCCGGAAAGGTCATCTCATGGCCGACGCTTTTTATTTCATCCCTGCTGGATATTACAGGTGAGGTATCTATACCGTTGGCATAATTATGCAGCATCATTGCAGTGCTTTCACCTAAAATACCGCTTAAAACGCTTATATCTGTTTTGGCTAGCTCCCCTATGGTTTTAATTCCTACCTGATTAAGCTTCATTGCGGTTTTTTTACCTACTCCGTAAAGCTCGGACACCTTAAGGGGCCAAATCATTTCCTCAATATCATCAGGATATATAGCGGTAATACCCATCGGTTTTTTAAAATCTGATGCCATTTTAGCCAGTAATTTGTTGGATGAAATACCGACAGAGCAAGGCAGCATCAGTTCATCCATTATTCTGCTCTGTATCTTCTTTGCCAGCTGCATTAAATCCCCATATAGCAGCTGCGTTCCGGTCATATCAAGAAATGCCTCATCTATTGACAGCTGTTCCATCACAGGCGCATACTCGGCAAAAATCTGCATTACCTGCTCGGACATTTCCTCATAAAGCTCATGGTTTGCTCTGATAAATACAGCATCAGGACATAATCTGGCAGCTTCATTCAATGTCATGGCTGTCTTTACCCCGTAACGTTTTGCATCATAACTGGCAGCCAGTACAATACCCTTGCGCTTTTTTGGATCTCCGCCCACTATAAGCGGAACGTTCCTAAGCTCAGGGTTAGCAGCCTGCTCACAGGAAGCATAGAAGGAATTCATATCAATATGCATGATCTGCCTGTCATATTTATTATTCATGGCCTCCACCATCTCAACCTTCCTATAAAAATCATGCCGATTACCTCCTCCTGATAATATTCTACACTCTAAGGGCATAATCATACAAGTATTTGTTATTTAGCTGTTGGGCATAAAAATACCTGCCTCATAAAGCAGGTATCTTAATTTATAATTTGCAATTTAGCTAATAGCTTGCCTTTAAATTATTCGGTAACCAAATCGCTCAGCTCCAGCGGCTCAAGCCATTTGCCGTCCTTATATGCTCTCATATTACCACCTGAAATTTCATCTATCAGGGCTATATGACCGTCTTCTCCAACTCTTCCAAATTCAAACTTGATGTCATACAGCTCTATACCTTTTGTGGCCAAATCATCCTTAACGATTCCGGCTATTTTTTTAGTCAGCTCCTTAACAGTCCGGAACTCTTCCTTTGTCATTATTCCCAGCATATCCAGTGCATCTTCGGTAATCGGAGGGTCATTTCTGGCATCGTCCTTTAAAGTGAATTCAACAAAGGCATCCAGAGGCTGTCCCTCCCTGGCATATTTACCATATCTTCTGATAAAGCTGCCCACAGCCCGATAACGGCATATAACCTCCAGTCCTTCTCCAAAAACCTTGGCCTTCTTAACAATCATACTGGCATTCTCCAAATCAGCGCTTATATAGTGTGTTGGTATCCCAAGCTTATTCAGCTTCTCAAAATAGTATTTTGTCATTTTCAGACCCGCCAGTCCGGCTCCTTCAATAGTAAGTCCGACAGTATTTGCTCCTGGATCAAATTTGCCGTTTTCACCAGTAGCATCATCCTTAAATTTTAAAAGGCAGTTACCGTCCTCCAAAAGATAGACATCCTTTGTCTTTCCCTTATAAAGCAGGTTCATAATATAACTCCTCTCCTTTGTTGTCGATTATCATCAACCGTTTTCTTATACCATAACCAATTTTTTATCCATGCACAAATCATAATTTTTAATTTAATATAGAAGAAAAACTAATCACTGCGAAGCACGAAAGAGCCTTTACTCCTCTTTTCATACCGGCTTATCTGTGTTAATATTAATTAATGTCTTATAAATATGTAAATTTGCGTGTAATATGGCAAATGCTTTAGCATGAAAGCTGTTTTTAGCATGGAAGATTATTTGAGTATGGAGGTACGTATGAAACAGGATATGATTGTAGTACTTGATCTCGGAAGCCATGAAAATACCAGGATAGCCCGGGCTATCCGTGCCCTTGGAGTCTACAGCGAGATCCATCCCCATGATATAGCTGTAGAAAAACTGCAAAGTATGGAAAATCTTAAAGGTATTATAATAAACGGCGGGGAAAACAACGTAGTAGACGGTGAAGAAATTGATGTAGCGCAGGAGCTTTATTCATCCGGTATTCCGATTATGGCCGTAAACCATAAAAAAGCTAAATGCAGTATAGTTTATGATTCCTGGCCTGAGGATGAGAACAAGCTTAGTGATCTTCTCAGAGGCTTTATCTTTGACAGCTGCAATGCCCTGGCTAACTGGAATATGAAGAATTTTATCGAGGATCAGGTTGAGCAAATCAGAAGGCAGGTGGGTGATAAAAAGGTACTGCTTGCCCTGTCTGGAGGAGTGGACAGCTCAGTGGTAGCCGCTCTGCTGATTAAGGCTATCGGCAGGCAGCTGGTCTGTGTTCATGTCAACCATGGCCTAATGCGTAAGAATGAATCCGAAAACGTTGTGAAGGTATTTCGTGACCAATATGATGCAAACCTTATATATGTAGATGCCAGTGAGCGTTTCCTTTCCAAATTGGCAAATGTCTCTGACCCCGAACAGAAACGCAAAATTATAGGTGCCGAATTCATCCGGGTCTTTGAGGAAGAAGCCAAAAAGCTTGAGGGAATCGAATTCTTGGCCCAGGGAACCATTTATCCCGATATTGTTGAAAGTGGCACTAAGACTGCAAAGGTGGTTAAATCCCATCATAATGTAGGTGGTCTTCCTAAGGATCTAAACTTTAAGCTTATAGAACCCCTTTACTATCTGTTTAAGGATGAGGTAAGGGCCTGTGGTCTGGAGCTGGGCCTGCCTGAATTTATGGTATTCCGTCAACCCTTCCCGGGTCCTGGTCTTGGAGTGCGTTGCCTTGGAGCCATCACCCGTGAACGCCTTGAGGCAGTCAGGGAGTCCGACGCAATACTGCAGGAGGAATTTGCCAAAGCCGGTCTTGACAAGAAGGTATGGCAGTATTTCACCGTAGTACCTGATTTCAAGTCAGTGGGTGTAAAGAACAATGCCAGATCTTACGAGTATCCTGTAATCATACGTGCTGTAAATACCGTAGATGCAATGACAGCCAGCATAGAGCAAATAGATTGGCCTATTCTTCTAAAAATTACAGACCGAATTCTTAAGGAGGTACCTAACGTAAACCGGGTCTGCTATGATTTAAGCCCGAAGCCATGCGCCACAATTGAATGGGAATAATACAATTTAGGAGTAATACAATAATAATGCAAAAGAATCCGGAAACAGGCTAAATAACAGGTTTCCGGATTTTTGTTAATATTTTATCCTGTTGCATTACTGCCGCTATTGCGGCTATTATACCAAGTAATCTCCAGTCTTAACTGTATTGCCTACTCAGTTAGCAAATATGAATAATCCAGCGACAATCTCTCCTCCATCGTTACATAGCGATCCACATAGGCAAATTTATAGCTGCCGCAATCAATGAAGCCATTACCTCTCTTAATTCTGATATTTTCGGCATTACCGGGTATAGCCGCATAAAGGGCGGATTTTGCATAGCCCTCATTGCCCAGCATATTATGCATTCTGCCATAATATAGTCTGGGATCCTCAAGGGCTTTTTTGACTGCATGTCCACTGACATTATCGTAAATAAAAGTGTCGTATAGCCACATAACAGGCTCGTATATTTGCTTCATTCTCACCACATTAGCCCGGTAATGACTATCTCCATTGGGAACAATTTCTATTTCCAGCTCATGCCCTTCATTATCAAACTCCGCCAGCAGATGGTTGCAGTTGCTGAAGCCATTGCTGAACCAGTTCTCACCCTTTGGAATATAACCGTCATTTTTCTTTAATACTTCATTCAGCTGCTCTGCATTGTCTACATGAAAGCCTGCACCCGAATAGCTTAGCTTAAACATAGGGAAATCAATTAAGAAATGGGTCATTTCATCATCCTGTGCATATGTCATGTGGGGTATGAGTCTTTCCAGAGCGGCAGTAATTCCTGCACAATCCTTGCAGGCGGCAAGATGCTCCTTTAGTGTCTCCCTTCTTTCTGTTTCCAAGGTACCCTTTGCATACATAAAAAGATACTTATAAGCATCCTTACATGTCATAATAACATACCTCCTTTTGATTTTAGCCTGATAAACGCCCGGGCCGGTATCTGATACAACGCCAAGCTCCTGGCGAATTCTTTTAATAGCATAATAGGTCTTACTTTTGACACTTCCTTCAGGTATATGCATTATCGCTGAGGTTTCCGATACCGTATATCCGTTTATAAAACGGTAGGTAAAAACCTCCTTCTCCTTTTGTGGCATACGGTTTATTACTCCGATTATTTCCGTCATCAGTTCTTTATGTATAAGCTCATCCTCGGGGGCATTACCGGAAGCAACATAGCTATACATCGGCATATCGGTATCATATTCTGCATCCAGCGACAGCACATTGTCATACTTCTTAGCTGAAAAATAATTGCGGATTGTATTTTGGGCAATTTTCATCAACCAGGCTCTTAATTTCCCTTCCTCAATATAATTTGGATAAGCCCTGAAAGCCTTGAAAAATATCTCCTGAACCAAGTCTTCAGCAATATCCTTATTATTAATTTTATGATTTACGTATCGGTGAAGCCAGGCTATGTTATCGATAACTACTTCTGTGAAGCTCTTTTTAATATTCTTCACCCCTCTTTGGATATATTGGCTCGAACCATATTAGATACATCTATTGTTTTTACCGGGTCAATTATTCCAAAAGCTACCGTACTTGCCTGTCCGTGAAATGACGAGTATAATGTCCATAAAAACAGAAAGGAAAATGACATCCCATTATTGATATTGTGTCACCAG
>Ga0134090_1000106_pt1 | contig 89884 bp, 80 predicted proteins | sample 1_4taG_FD_94453 | JGI IMG/M metagenome (GOLD analysis project Ga0134090, IMG submission 94453) | Switchgrass degrading microbial communities from high solid loading bioreactors in New Hampshire, USA - 1_4_20_6_A1 metaG | ecosystem: Engineered > Bioreactor > Semi-continuous > Anaerobic >...
GCTGGAAGCGAGGTATATGCTGGAAGACAGGAATTTGTACAACCTGTTCCTCGAAGATGTTTCGCTCCAGACCGAGAATGCCCTGAAACGGTATATGGCGCTCCAGATACTGATGATGCAGGGAAATAAATAAATAAAAAAATTCTTGACCGAAAGAGGCTTTATAAGTATAATAGATTTTGCGCTTCATAATATGAATGCATTAACTTTCCTCAATAGCTCAGTTGGTAGAGCATGCGGCTGTTAACCGCAGGGTCGTTGGTTCGAGTCCAACTTGGGGAGCCACTTGGGCCTTTAGCTCAGTTGGTTAGAGCAACCGGCTCATAACCGGTTGGTCCGGGGTTCGAGTCCCTGAAGGCCCACCATAAATAAAGAAAAGATGGTTGCTCAGCAATCATCTTTTTTTATTCCCGGCATCTGTTGGAGAAATTCAGGGTAATGAGACAAGGGCATAAGAATTCCCGAAGAGGTTATTATGGTTCTGAAAGGCAGATTGAAACTGATATATGATATGATCCCCGATTGCGATATCCTCGCAGATATCGGAACCGACCACGCTTTGCTGCCTGCCTGCGCGCTTCTTAACCAAAGATGCAGGAAAGCCATTGCCTGCGATGTCAAAACCGGCCCCCTTGAAAGAGCCATAAGAACAGTGAAAAAGTATAACCTTGAAGACCGCATGGAGATTCGTCTCGGAAACGGTCTTGATGCAATAAGGGATTATGAGGCCGATGTTGTCATAATGGCGGGTATGGGCGGCATCCTTATAACCCGGCTTATTCAGGAATCGATAAGCAAAGCCATGGCAGCGAAGTGCCTGATCCTCCAGCCCATGACGAACCAGGAACTTGTAAGGCCTTTTTTATGGGAAAACGGCTTTGAAATAAATGACGAAAGGCTTGTCCGCGAAGGCGATAAGCTTTACCAGGTCATACGCACGGGCTATACCGGAAATGTAAGAAAAAACTGGGAAAAGATCGATGAAATAATAGGAGAGAAGCTGGTTGAAAACGGCGATCCTTTGCTTGGGGAATGGCTTCAGAATCATATAAAAAGACAGCAGAAGATAGTTGCCGGAATGAAACAGGCAGGAGCGGGCAGGGACGATACGCAGTTTTTACAGGAAGAAAAACTGCTGGAGGACCTTACAAACCTTTTGAATCTTATGGGAGGCTGATGAAATGAAACTTGAAAAGATCGTTTCATTTTTGGAGGAACTGGCTCCTCTGTTATTCCAGGAACACTATGACAACAGCGGTCTCATTCTTGGGGAGATGGACGCGGATATTTCAGGAATCCTAGTCTGCCTTGACGCTGACGAAGACGCAGTTGACCTTGCCATCAGCCAGGGCTGCCAGTTGGTGCTTTCCCATCATCCGGCCATTTTCAGAGGAATAAAATCTTTTGCCGGCGGCAACGCGGAAAGCGATATCATAATCAAGGCAATAAAAAATGATTTGGCCCTGTACGGATACCATACCAATTTCGACTCGGCGGCAGACGGCCTTGCCTTTATGCTTTGCAGGATTCTGGATCTGGACAATATACGTATACTTGATGAGAGATGCCTGCCTGGCCTGGGACTGAAATACGGGGCAGGCAGAGTGGGTGACGCAGTCCCGATGAGCGGGGAAGCTTTCCTTGACATGGTAAAAACGAGACTTTCCCTAAATGTTGTAAGGTATGTAGGAGAAATACCGGATGTCGTTATGAGAGTTGCAGTATATAACGGCGCATATGACGACGGGATTCTTGGAAAGCTTAAAGAGCTCAGTCCTGACGCCCTTGTTACGGGAGACTTGAAATACCATGCGGCCAGGGATCTTCTGCACAAGGGGATATTTACGATAGACGCAGGCCATTACGGGACGGAAAAGGTGTTTGTAGGGGAAATGGCGAAGATCCTCGAAGAACGTTTCCCTGAGCTTAAGATCGTACGATACACAGGAAAAGACGTTTTCACGTATTATTAAACTAAAGCATATAAAACGGGAGCGTTTTGCGCTCCCGTTTGAGATTCTTCGCATCCTTGAGGATGACATCTTTCTTTACCATGACACGTCCATCTCGACAACTGTGAAATCGAAAGTGGAGAAAGGCAGGAAGGTATTAGGAGCCGTACCCCTGTATCCGTCGCCGAACATGTTGAATATATTAGCTGAAATGTTGGCTTCAGGCAGCCTGCCAACGATTTTTTCGCCGTCGAACAGGAAACCGACCTGGAGCGGTGCCGCATAGTCGCCCTGGGGAGTAAAATCTCCTCCCTCATAGACCCATGCAAGAATGCCAGGCTGTCCGCCAAGCAATTCCTTTACACTGTTGGCAGTCCGTTTTATATACGGCCTTATCAAAGATGGCTGCGGCACCCCGTCATAAGCGGCTGACGCGCTTCCCGTATGGGTCAGACCATATTTATGGGCATTTTTCTTGTCGCAGTAAGGAGCTGCAAGAACGCCGTTATCTATCAGGTTAAAAACATAATTCTTATTGACAGTTCCTTCCGCGTCAAAGAACGGAGTATTCAGGGCGATTTCAGGGTTAAGATTCTGGCCGAAGGTAAAGGAGTCATTGAACAGCTTCTGACCAGCCTTGCCCGAGAAAATTGATCCGCCCTCGGCGAAAATCTCGCCGTTCAGGTCAGTCACCAGCTTGGCGATGGGAGCCATCTCGGAAACAAAGATGACCGGATATTTTCCTTTCCCGGGCAAACCGGCTTTTTCCCTGTAACCGTTAAGGAAAAGTTCAAACTCTTCAAGAACCAGTTTCCGGTCATATTTCCTTTCATTTATTAATAAGAAACCGTCAAATATACTGCTGGATGTTTTTTCTTTAAACACAAGCTCCGCTCTGATGGCCCTGTCGGCATAATCCAGGTTCAGCCCGTCATCATTTTTCAGGCTCGAATGGACCTCCGTAAGGCCAACCTTGTTTGAAAAGATAAAATCGGGCTGCCTCTCCCTTAACTCTGCCAGAAGCGCCTCTGTTTCTTCCCGCAGCTTTTCGGAAGGAATTATATCTTTCCTGCAATCCATCGACATGGACAGGTTTGAGGTATGCGCCGCGGGATATTCAATATTTTTACTGAGGGCTTCCCGGGCTTCCCTGAAGAGTTCCTCGTCGGAATACTTTCCGATTGCCCCGGCAACTCCTATAAATCCGCCGTCATATACTCTCAGGCTGGTTTTTTCAATGTTTTTGTTCCGGATAGATTCGATCCTGGAATTGACTATGTTTATGGTAGTATCAATTACTCTTGAACGATAATATTCTCTTATCATGTTTACCTCCCCTTATTGAACCGTCATATTGCGGACCCGTACATAGGGGCCTCCGAATCCCACAGGGAGAGGGAATTGCTCCATCTTCCCGCAGCCCCCGGTTATAAATGACAGTATCTCAAGTTTATCGGACAGACCGTCGATCTCTGACAGGGTTTCGAACACACTGCCGCTTATCACCGAGATATTGACGGGTTCCGCGATCTTGCCGTTCCTGATCCTGTATGCCAGGGAAGGCGCTATCGTAAATATTGACAAACCTGACCCGTGCTTTATGGTTTCGATCAGGAATCCGTCCTCCACCTCCGATACAAGCTCATCAAAGGTTTTGCTGCCCGGCTTGATATAGGTGGTGGTCATACGGACGATTGGTTCATATTCAAAGTTAACGGCCCTGGCGTTACCGGTGACGTGTTCTTCCAGGGCAGCAGCAGTGGAAGCGCTATGGAGCCGGCCCGTCAGTATACCGTCCTTGATCAGGTATGTCTCTTTTGCCGCAGTGCCTTCATCATCATAGGGGACAAAGCCGGAACCAGGCATTAGCCCGCTGTCTACTATTGAAAGAATTTCCGAGCCGACCTTTTTCCCTAATGCCCACTCTTTTCTCATGGTTTCATCTCCGACCATGAAATCCGACTCACTCTTATGACCGAAACTTTCATGGGCGAAGACGCCTGCGGCGAGGGGCGAAAGAATAACAGTGTACTTCCCGGGAGTTACAGGCTTAGCGTTCATCATAAAATCTTCGCATTTCCGGATGAACTCTTTAAGCTTTTCCTCATCCCGGGGAAGGTCTTCAAAGTTGTTTGAAGCGAACTGGAAGCTGTCGTTGAAGGTTTTTCCATCGGCGGAAAAGGAGAGCCTTAACGAATAACCTGCCCGCTGGGTATCGAACACAAGCTCGGTCCCTTTGCTGGAGAATAAGGTTATTTTCTTCCTGGCATCGATGTAAATGGATTTCCATAACAGCTTGATGTCCGATTGCCTGTTCAGCGCCGGGAAAAATAATTTCAGCAGGTTTTCCTTTTCGATCTTGGGGATTTTTTCGACGCTGTTTTCCTCAAACTGCAGTTTTTTGTCCTGATGGACCTCGAATGATGATACGATGGGATGGTTAAGTATGTCCGGATTCGGCCTGGCAGCCTGGTACAGCTTGTCTATTTCGTTTTGAATGTTTTCTGTGTCGGATGTTGATGCATAGTACCAAAGAGAACCGTCAAAAACCCTTATAAATGCTGCCTTGTATCTGCGGATCCGGGAATCGTCCAGTTTACCGAGGGTATACGATATGTATGTCTCGTATGCTTCCTCGATACGAACATCAGTATAAAAACCTTCCTTGAACTTATACATATTAGACCTCCTGGATATAAGCTGTTTTTATAATAATTGAATTTTTGGTATAAGTAAATATATAGTCATAATACGAGTAAAAGGAGCACAGAAATATGTGGAAGCTTTATGCGATTCTTTCAGCGCTGTTTGCCGCATTGACCTCGATTCTTGCCAAGGTGGGCATCAAGGGAGTGGATTCCAACCTTGCCACCGCCATACGCACAATTGTTATTGTAGCCATGTCATGGCTGATTGTTTTTGCAGCAGGCGCACAGCAGGGAATGAAGGAACTGACAAAGCAAAACTGGACATTCCTGATCCTGTCAGGTCTTGCTACCGGTCTCTCGTGGCTTTTCTACTATAAGGCCATATCACTTGCCGATGTGTCGAAAGTGGCGCCCATTGACAAGTCAAGCATTGTATTGACTCTTATTTTGTCCTTTATTATACTTGGAGAGCAGTTTACATTGAAAACAATAACAGCAGCCGCACTGATAACTGCGGGAGTATTTCTAATGCTGTTATAAAACATGACTTTGAAAGGAGCTTTTATGAGGTACAGACTTATGGCGGTTGACATCGACGGAACTCTTTTGAATGATCGTAACGAGATCACCCCGAACACAAAAAATGCGATCAGACAGGCAGTTGAAAAAGGCCTTATATTTACCATTGCGTCAGGAAGACCCATACAGGGCATCGAATGGCTGAATAAGGCTCTGGACCTGGATGTGCCCTATATTACATATAACGGGGCAATGGTTGTTATGGGAAAGTCCAGGAAGGTGCTGTACGAACAGAAATTGTCGGAGAAAGACGCTGATGACATCATAAAACTCGGTGAAAAATACGGAACCACCGTATTGGTATGGAAAGATGACGTGCTTTATGTCCGGAAGATGGACGAAAGAGTAAAAATATACAAAGCTCTTGCACGCGTTGAGCCTGTTGTGACCGATGACATGTGCCAGGTTATCAGAGGCGGGGTTACGAAAATCCTTTGGTTTGACGAGATCGATAAAATAGAACAGTGTCGAAGGGAGATAGGTGAATACTTAAGCGAAAATGTGAACTTCCATCCGTCCAAGCCGAATTTCATGGAGTTTGTAGATAAAAACGCTTCAAAAGCCATTGCGATGGAAAAGCTTGGCGAGTATTTCGGAATAGACAGAAGCGAAATGATTGCCGTAGGTGACGGTTACAACGACATTTCCATGATCGAATATGCCGGGCTTGGAGTTGCAATGGCCAATTCTCCGGATGACGTTAAGGCAAAGGCTGATTATATCACTCTTTCCAACGAGGAAGACGGAGTCGCCCACGTGATACACAAGTTCATCCTTAATGTGTAGCTCACCCTTCCGGGCTGCGTATTCAACGCAGCCCTAATGGTGAGGAATTTGTATCGGGGCCGGGGTGCTTTGGAGGATTTCTCCGGAGCGAGAACCTTGGGGTCCGCCTGTGAGCATCGTAGTGAAGCGGCATGCCATTAATGTTTGACAATTGCTTGCCGATGATATAATATAAGATATACAAATCCGTTAATACTGAAAATGCAGTGAAGGGGACATGCAAAACGGATCGAGACGCTTCAGAGAGGGATGGACCGGAGGCTGAAATCCGTCCCGCGGGATCACCGTTTTGAACCGCCCCGGAGCAGGACTGCCGAAACATAAGTAAGCAGCCTCGTTGATTACGTTACAATCCAGTTGAGTGACAGGATAAGTATGATAATTATCCTGTAATCAAGGTGGAACCGTGGAGTAGCATACTCTCATCCTTGAATGCGAAAGCATTTGGATGAGAGTTTTTTATTAGGATATAACCATAAAGGAGTGAACTGAATGATAAACATCAAGCTTAAAGACGGAAGCGTCAAGTCCTTTGAAAGCGGGAGCACCATACTGGACATCGCAAGGGACATCAGCGAAGGGCTTGCCCGCGTGGCCCTGGCAGCGGAAGTAAACGGTGAACTCAGGGACCTGAGGACACCTTTGCACGAAGACTGCGAGATCAATATCCTTACCTTCGACACGGAGGGAGGAAAGCACACATACTGGCATACCGCATCCCACATCATGGCCCAGGCTGTAAAGAGACTGTTCCCCGGCGTGAAACTGGCTATCGGTCCTGCCATAGACAACGGGTTCTATTACGATTTTGACCTGGACAGGACTTTTACTCCCGAAGACATGGCTGCCATCGAGAAGGAGATGCAGAATATAATCAGGGAAGACCTGCCTATAGAAAGGTTCACGCTGCCCAGGGACAAGGCCCTTGAGCTTATGAAGGACGAACCTTACAAGGTCGAACTGATCAATGAGCTTCCCGGGGATGCGGAAATATCATTCTACAGGCAGGGCGATTTTACCGACCTTTGCGCCGGTCCGCACCTGCTCTCGACAGGCAAGGTCAAGGCTGTAAAGCTGATGCAGCTTGCCGGCGCCTACTGGAGGGGCAACGAAAAGAACAAGATGCTGCAAAGGATATACGGTATTGCATTCCCGAAAGCCAGCCAGCTGGAAGAATACCTCAAGCTGCTTGAAGAGGCCGAAAAACGTGACCACAGGCGCCTGGGCAAGGAGCTTGACCTGTTCTCCTTTGACGAAGAAGTGGGTCCAGGCCTTGTGCTGTGGCATCCGAAAGGCGCCAAGGTAAGGATGCGCATCGAGGATTTCTGGAGAAAGCAACATATAAAGAACGGGTATGACATTGTCTATACACCGCATATCGGACGCGGACAGCTTTGGGAGACCTCGGGCCACCTCGGGTTCTACAATGACAGTATGTACTCGCCCATGGATATCGATGGACAGAACTTTTATGTCAAACCCATGAACTGCCCGTTCCATATAGCTATTTACAAGAGCAGGCTCCACTCATACCGTGACCTGCCATACAGGTGGGCTGAACTTGGTACTGTCTACCGCTACGAGAAAAGCGGCGTGCTCCACGGTCTGCTGCGTGTCAGGGGCTTTACCCAGGACGATGCCCATATATTCTGCGCGCCGGAGCAGATGCCCGAGGAAATCCGCAGGGTATTGAAATTCTGCCTTTTCATGCTCAAGTCATTCGGGTTCAGCGATTATAAAATCTATATATCCACTAAACCAAAGGACAAGTTCGTGGGCGATGAAAACATGTGGGCGGAGGCTACAAAAGCCCTTATGGAAGCCGTGGCTGCAGAAGGCCTGGAATGCGATATAGATGAAGGCGGCGGAGCTTTCTATGGTCCCAAGATTGATATCAAGATAAAAGACGCATTGAACCGCGAATGGCAATGTTCCACAATACAGTTTGACTTCAACGAGCCTGAGCGTTTCGACATGACATACGTGGCCCAGGATGGGAGCAGGAAACGCCCCTATATGATCCACCGGGCGCTGCTTGGCTCCATTGAAAGGTTCTTCGGCGTGCTGCTGGAACACTATGCCGGTGCGTTCCCCGTATGGCTGGCTCCTGTCCAGGCAAAGATTATCCCTATCCTTGAAAAGCACCAGGAGTTCGCTGAAAAAGTGGCTAAGAAATTAACGGACAGGGATATTGACGTGGAAATCGACGCCCGCAATGAAAAGATCGGGCTCAAGATCCGTGAAGCCCAGCTTCAGAAAGTGCCTTACATGCTGGTTATAGGCGATAAGGAAGTTGAGAGCAACACGGTTTCCGTAAGATCCAGAAAGGACGGGGATATGGGTTCCATGGATGTGGATGCCTTCGTGGAGAAGATCGCTGTCGAAATATCCTCGAAAGTATGATTGATTTATGATAGAATAAACCCCTGAAGAGTGTTTCGGGGGTTTATTCTTATGGCTGTAAGGGCGGGCACCAGGAACGAAGATGTCAATAAAGAAAGTACTGACAGGATAAAAGAACACCTGAAAAACAATACATTTTCGAGGGTCTATCTTTTTTATGGTGAAGAAACCTTCCTGATCGACTATTTTGTCAATGAAATAAAAAAGCAGGTTCTTGGCGAAAATGATGAGGGTCTCAATCTTTCGGTGTTTGAAAACAAAACAGATATCGAGGTCCTTATCGATGCCTGCGATACCTTCCCCTTATTTGCGGATAAAAAGCTTGTGATCGTTAAAAACTCAGGATTGTTTTCTGCAAAAGGACAGAAGAAAACCGAGGCAGCCGGGGAAGAAGACGGGCAGGAAGAAGAGGAAGCAAAACAGGAGCAAAGCACGGTAACGGGCAGCAGGGCCCAGGAAGCGTTAAGCGAATATATTCCAAATATCCCTGTAACGACATGCCTTATATTTATCGAAAACAGTGTGGATAAGAGGCTCAAAGTCTTTAAGCAGGTATCAGTATACGGAACGGTCCTTGAGTTTAAGCGAAATAAACCGGAGTACCTGGTACACTGGGTTATTGCGAACATGAAAAAACAGCTCGGCAGGAACATTACAGCCGAGGCTGCCGAGTATCTCGTGGCGGTAAGCGATCCTGACATGTATGCTTTAAGGAATGAAATGTTCAAGCTTTCTGCTTATACCGGGGACCGGAAAGATATAACCCTCGAAGATGTTAAGCAATTGGCCATACCCACCATCAAGAGCGTAATATTTGACCTTCTTGATGCCGTCGCGCAAAGGAACGGGAAAAAAGCGATCGTTATACTGGACGATATCCTTTCCCTGAAAGAACCTGAGCAAAAGATCTTCGCCATGCTTTCAAAACAGGCTGGCGAACTGATGAAGATGAAGCTGTTGCTGGAAAGCGGGGCTTCCCAGGCGGATATTAACCGCTATTTTTCGGGCAGGCACCCATATGTCATTAAAAAATTGACGGAACAGGCACGGAGAACGAGCGTGAAATACCTTCAAGACCTGCTCAGATGCCTGATGGAAACCGAAGAAAGCTATAAGAAGGGTCTTATCGGGCCAAGGCTTGCATTTGAAATCCTGTTTGAGAGATTAAACGCCCTGTGACCGGGTAAGAATTTTATGTGGTTAAACGGGCTTATTTGTGCATTTCGCTTTATTGCAATTATTATACTGTGGGGATATAATTTAGTATAGTAATTTAAGTTACTGTATATAAATCATGGCATAAATCACTTTAAGAGGATAGGAGCAGTCTTGTGCCGGTTACTTTAAGTGACATATTCGCTTACATCATGAATTTTTTGGGGCTTAACAGCGTTTGGGATATAATTAGAATGGTAATTGAAGTATCCCTTGTTTCATATGTGATCTATAAAGGTATCCAGCTTGTTCGTGAAACCAGGGCTATCCAGCTTGTAAAAGGACTTATATTTATTCTTATATTCTCCAAGTTTTCTGAGATTTTAGGCCTGAAAACCATAGCATATCTTTTGCAGGGAGCCATCCAGCTCTTCGGGTTCGGTCTCATCGTACTGTTCCAGCCTGAACTCAGGAGGGCCCTTGAGAAACTCGGAAGCAGCGGCTTCCAGGACATAATGCTCAGAAAGACCGATGAAGACCGGGTTAAGACTATTTCCGCCATCGAAGCGATAGTTCAGGCATGCGCCCAGTTGTCACAGAATTATATCGGCGCGCTTATCATTATAGAAAGAGTGACGAAAATAGGCGATATAGTCAATACGGGTACCCAGATGGACGCCATGCTTTCCAGCGAGCTGCTTGTCAATATTTTTACGCCCAAGACCCCGTTGCATGACGGAGCAGTCATTATTCGTGACAATACTATAAAGGCCGCAGCGTGTTACCTGCCGCTGACACAGAATGCCGGTCTCAGCAGGGAACTGGGGACCCGGCACAGGGCGGCGCTTGGAATAACCGAGGTATCGGATGCGATAGCTGTGGTCGTTTCGGAAGAATCCGGGAAAATATCGTATGCCCACAGCGGGGGGCTGACAAGGAACCTGACTCCGGATATGCTCAGGAAAGCTCTGACGAAACTCCTGCTGGACAGTGCCAATGACAGGAAGCTCTTTACGTTCAGAAAGGTGAAGCAGGATGAACAAGCTGATAAATGATTTGTTTGAAAAAGACGTGGTCATTAAGATAGTTTCAGTATTGACAGCAATCCTGATATGGTTTGTCGTGCTTGATTCGACCAATCCTTTCGAGGAGAGGACCATAACTGTACCCTTAACCAGCAACATTGATGTCCTGCAGAGCAAGAGCCTCCAGATCGTCGGAACTCAGCTTCCGACTAGCGTGGAGGTAAAAATAAAGGGGCGCAGGTCAAAGATATCGTCCGTTACTGCAAATGATTTCAAAGCTTCGATCGATTTGTCGGGGGTAAAGGAACCCGGATATAAGAAGATCAGTATAGACGAACCCGAATATACAGGAGCACAGGATATAATCATCATGGGCATAAGCCCGGAAACCGTAAGCCTGAATTTTGAGAAGGTAATAGACAGGCAATATCCTGTCAACGTGGAATTTACAGGTTCACTTCCGGCAGGTTATGAGATACTTAATCTGAAAGTCGACCCGAGCAATGTTATCCTTGAGGAAAAGGAAAGCAGCATCTCGCGGGTCAGCAAAGTGGTGGCTTTCGTAAACCTGGACGAAGCGGATGACAACAAGGAAATGATAATACGCGGTTCGGTGCTGGACAGCGACGGACAGCTTTTGAAGCAGTTTGAAGGAAAGGTTCCCGTGATAGTATCCTTCAACCTGGCCAAGAAAGTGCCTGTGACGGTTGCTGCTACAGGGAAGCCAGCCAATGACTATTACCTGAAGGATATCAGGTATTCATTGTCTGAAGTGCGCATCATCGGGGCAAGGAATCTCCTCGAAGGCATAAAGGCTGTAAGCGCCGAAGCCATAGATATTACCGACAGATCCGAATCCTTCTATGTTCCCCTCCAGATAAAGACCCCCAAGGGAGTCTCCGTCCACCAGGAGGACAGTGAACGGTTATTTGCTGAAGTCATAATAGAGAAATATATTACAAGAGTCTTCAGTATATCTTCCGGGTCGGTATCCATATACGGCGCGGACCAGTCGGGGACCATGGAATACAGGATAATGGATGCAGCCATTCCCATAACTTTGAAAGGGAAGGCTGAGGATCTGGAAAATATAAAGATTTCGGATATAAAGCTATCGATCCGTGTCAGCGGCCTGGAACCCGGCAGACATGAGGTTCCGGTCTCGGTACAGGTTCCCTCTGCAGTGAGCCTTGTCGGTGAATACAGTGTAAACTTGATGGTGACTGATACGTCGGCTTCCGAAGCAAATAGCCCTGCCTACTAAGCGAAAAAATATATGATCGGCCTCCGTCTGACTGTGCGAATTTCTCTGACTCTGCGACTATTCATGTTAAATTAATCCATAGCTGTTATGCGGCATGCATGCGATTAAGCGGATTGAAGGAGGAACCCGGATGAAGTATTTATTCAAAAATGCGTTGACGGTAACCATGAACCAGGACATGAATGTGCTGGAATCCTGTGACGTCCTGGTCGATAACGGTATCATCGCTTCGGTTGGAAGTGTCAGCGATGAACAGATGAAAAAAGCGGTCGTTATCGACGCATCGGGCAAACTCCTCATGCCGGGCCTGATTAATGGCCACTGCCATGTGCCAATGACCCTGCTCAGGAACTATGCTGATGATATGAACCTGCAGGACTGGCTGTTCAATTACATTTTCCCTGTTGAAGACAGGCTGACGGGCGATGACATATATTGGGGATCGCTCCTGGGCATAATGGAAATGATCGCGACGGGAACAACGTGCTTCATTGATATGTATTACTATATGGACAGCATGGTAAAGGCGGTAGAGGATTCAGGCATCCGAGCCCAGCTGTCCAGGGGTATGTCCGGCAACGATGACGATTCCGATTTTTCCGGCCACGCAGGACTGAATGAAGCCATAGATTTTTACTGTCGCTGGAATGGCGCGGCAAACGGCAGGATCATGGGAGCGTTGGGACCTCACAGTATTTATACCTGCTCAACCAGGTTTTTGGAAAAAATAATTGAAACAGCCCATAAACTTGATGCTCCCCTTCATATCCACCTGGACGAGACCCGTGCCGAGCACGAGGAGTGCCTTGCGAAACACGGGAAGACACCAACAAGGTACCTGTATGATATCGGACTGTTTGAGCTGCAAACTGTAGCTGCCCATTGTGTTTGGATAACCGAGGATGATATGGACCTGCTGAAGGAAAAAAATGTTTCAATGGCCCACAACCCTACCAGCAACCTCAAGCTGGCCAGCGGCATAGCGCCTGTTCCAAAGGCCCTGGAGAAGGGAGTCAATGTGATAATCGGTACCGACGGGGCATCAAGCAACAATAACCTGAACATGTTCGAAGAAATACACCTGTCATCACTGATACAGAAAGGGGTAAATCACGATCCGCTGCTGACGGATGCCGGGACCGTGTTAAGAATGGCTGTGACAAACGGTGCTGCGGCACTTGGAATGAAGGACATTGGCATAATCGAAAAAGGAGCAAAAGCCGATCTGATCCTGATCGACATGGATAAACCCCATATTATGCCGCTGCATAACGTAATTTCTGCCCTGGCCTACTCCGTCCAGGGCTCCGACGTATGCATGACCATGGTGGACGGCAGGATACTCTATGAAAAAGGCGAATTCAAGACCATAGACAGGGAAAAGGTCAGATATAATATCCAAAAATGCTATGACAGGCTGTTCTGATAAATTACCGCCGCGTTAGCGGTGAATGTGCAGCAGGGACGGTTCTGTTGGCACAACTGTGCAAGCGGGACGGTTCTGTTGGCACAACTGTGCAAGCGGATCATATCATCCGGCATATTGGTGTCCGCAGATAGCAGTTTGGTATTGTCAGACGCCGTGCCTGCATGCGATACATTTTCTATAATTCAGGTTTCCTTGGCATGACAACAATCGTATTATAGTTAGTATAGATAACCATTCCCGGCCTTGCTCCGGATGGCTTTTTCACGTTCCTGATCCGGGTATAGTCGACCTCGGCCTTGGGCGAAGAACGGGCCTTGCTGAACCATGCCGCGTATTCTGCCGCCTCAACGATGGTGGAATCGGGAACTTCCCTGCCTTCTGCTTTTATCACCACATGGGAGCCGGCATAGTTTTTTATATGGAGCCAGATATCCTCATGACGGGATGTTTTCAGGGTAAGTTTGTCGTTCTGCTTGTTATTCTGCCCTATATATATCTCAAATCCATCCCTTGATATGACCTTCAATGGAACGGCCTTCACAGGCTGATGTTTTTTGCCCTTCGGCCCGAAGGTCTTCAGGTATCCCTGCTCGAACAACTCCATGCGGATTTCCTGCAGCTGTTCTGTTCCCTCTGCATTTTCAACGGCATATAATATGCTTTCGAGATAGGATATTTCCTTTTTCAGGAGTTCGATCTCTTCCTGCGCGTATAAAAAAGCGGTTCTTGCCTTGCTGTACTTTTTGAAATACTGCTGTGCGTTCAGCTGGGGGCTTTTATCCTTGTCCAGGGGTATCTCGACAGTCTCTCCGGTTTCGCTGTAATAGTTTACAACTGAAACCTTTTCCATCCCCTTTGTTATGGAATATATGTTTGCCGTGATAAGCTCGCCAAAGAGCCTGAACCGGTCAAAATCCCTGTTTTCCTCGTAAGTCTCCAGGTTGATGTCGAGCCTTTTTTCGCATTTTTCAAGGAGTTTGGCCACTGTCTTCTGAAGATCCGAGACCTGGGAGGAGATGAACTCCCTGCTGTATTTACGTGTATAATACGCTTCAATTGCCCCGCTGATGGTGTCAAAATGCTCTTTATCCTGATATTGCGTGAGATCAGTGCAATGAAAGTCTATTACCTTTCCGTCACTGTTGTCCCTGACCAGGACAGGAGACAGCCTGCCGCTTTTTATATCAGACATGAAATCCTTAATCGTTTCGGTTAGTTTTGCAAGCTGGACAGGCGACAGTTCACAGGCAGGAACATTATCATCGATACCGGCGCGGAAACACATTTCGCGGCACAATACGGGGGAAAAACCCTGGAGATTATCCAGCAGAAAGGATTCAACTTTCCTGCTGCTCATGTGGGCAAGGCATATAAGCTTTTCATATGTTTCAGCGCTTCCGGGGTCCGATTTGTCCTGGGAAGGCGGCAGGACATAAGGCCTTGCAGGCAGCAATTCCCTTACCCTGTTGATGCCGCTGTCCACGTGCCGCATCGCGTCAATGATCTTATTGTCATTGTTCAGGAGAATGATATTGCTGTGGCGGCCCATGATTTCGACAACAAGCCTTTTTATGCTGCGGTCTCCCAGCTCGTCGGCGACCTCGGTCTCAATGGTTATGATACGCTCATAACCATTGGTGTTGAAGCTTTTTATAATCCCGCCGGACAGGTGCTTCCTGAGAATCATGCAGAAAACCGGCGGAGTGTCGGGACCTTCAAGCTGCCTTTCGGTAAGATGGATCCTTGCCGAGGACGGGTTACAGGAAATAAGCAGCCGAAAATTGTCCCCTGCCGCCCTTATTTGCATGAGCAGGGCATCATGGCCTATCTGCCGGATCTTTCCTATCCTGCCGCCCGAAAGCATATCATTCAGTTCTTTTGCCATGCTGATGGTCAGAATGCCGTCGAAAGGCATTGAAGCACCCCCGAATACGCTTAATAGAATCATTTTAACAGACTTATTATTACAATAAATTTAAAATAATTTTACAAATTATTACCTTAGTGATATAATGTCACCGAGCAAATAAAAAACAATGAAAGATACCTGGAAAGGAGGAACAGATATGCTGCTGAAAAAGAATATTGTGAAAATTAGCGTCCTGGTTATATCGATCCTTCTCTTTTTAGGTATTAATTTATCTCTTATCAGATAATTATTACCCAAAAAGTTGAATATTAATTATTATTCCAGGAATAAAACGATTTACTTGAGGGGTGTTTTATTTGCGTAACAGTAGACCGAAACCAGTCGCTGCTGCCATTAACCGGCTCCCGGCAGTCGTACTTATCCTTGCAGTTGCAGCCTTTATCGCTGCTGACCTTATTCTCGGCTTTGACTTCAACTGGGTGGACTACGCCATAGTAATCGTTTTGGCATTATATGGACTCAAGGGTTACATGAAGGGATTAATCAATACTGTATTCAGCCTTGTTGGCTACATAGCGGGCCTGGTTGCAGCTTATTTATTCTCCCCCAAGTTAGCTCTCGTAATGCAGAGATCAGCGATAGGCCAAAGTGTCAGCAAGAAGCTTGATGAGCTGATACCAGCCCTCTCTCAGATAAAAAACCTTAGTTTGGCTGAGAGCAGGACACTGTTGTCCTATGCCGATAAAATTCCGGAACTGCAGGCGCACTTATCCGAAAATCCCCTTCTCAGGCAAGTGCTTTCGGTAACGAGCGCAGCTGCCGATACAGGGACCATGTATCCGGAAACCGTGGTGACTGTAAATGATCTTATAGTTTACACAATTCTTAACATACTGGCTTTCCTTGTGATATTCCTTGCGGTAAAACTGGTTATCCTGCTTATCGGAAAGCTCCTGACAAAAGTGCTTAACTCAAGCGCCATGATTGGGACGGCAAATCGCATGGGAGGCATGGCCATTGGATTCGTCGAAGGTATCCTGATCTGTTACCTGGTGTTTGTTTTCGTTGTTCCGGCCCTCGGCGCGGTCAATATAGTAAAAATACCCGAGAATTATACCCAGTCGATTGTACTGACATGGTTCAACAAGCTTATTGCCCTGATTATAGGAGCGTAAGGCTTAATATCATTGCAGCAAGGGAATGAACAAATGACAAAGCAGCATAAAGCCGACCTGGCTATACTTGGCATTACGGTGGTGTGGGGTTCATCCTTCATCATAATGAAAAATATAACCGAAGATATTCCGCCATATGCGTATCTTGCATTGAGGTTTCTGGTGGCAGCCATTATCCTGGCTGCTGTTTTTCATAAGCAATTAAAGACAATAGATCTTAAATCAATATGGTGTGGTTCCGTTGTGGGTTTGACGCTTTACGGGGGAATGATGCTGCAGGTAATGGGGCTCAAGACCACAACGGCCTCGAACTCGGCATTTATAACCGGCCTTAATGTTATAATGGTACCGATAATATCGGTTCTGCTGCTGAAGAAAAGACCGTCAATGAAGGCTTTTACCGGTGCCGTGCTTGCAGTTTCAGGCCTGTTCGTGTTAAAAGGCTTTTCAGGAAGCTGGACCTTTGGGGATACCCTGACCCTTCTGTGCGCTTTATGCTTCGCCCTTCAGATTATCTTCATCGATAAGTTCGCCTCAGATGTGAACATTTATCATCTTGCCTTTGTCCAGATAGCTTTCGCCGCTGTTTTATATATCATTACCTGGATGATTGCGGGTATCGCAAATGCGGCAACACCGTTTGAATTAAGCCCGAAGATCATCTTCACGGTACTCTATACCGGTGCCCTTGGTACGGCTTTCGCTTTCGGGGTGCAGACAATCGCGCAGAAATATACCACGCCGACAAGAACAGCGCTGATAATAACCTGTGAGCCGGTATTCGGCGCGCTGTTCGCGCTTATAGTGCCCGATGTCCATGGCAACACCGAGATCCTGACCGTCCGCATGGTCCTCGGATGCCTCATGATTCTCTCCGGCATGATGATAGCTGAAATTGATAAAGAAGTAAAAGACAAATAAACCATGTAAAGCGGCATGCCCGCACAGCCTGACTTCTGATATGCAAATTGTTATAAAAGCGTAAAGGAATAACCGTTCACATATCATTTCCGGATGCCGATATTCTCTTTAGCTACAATTTATCTTATCGAAATGGAGGCGCACAAATGCGTTCAGCCAAAAAAGCCGTTATAGCGGCCATGGTACTGGCAATCGCCCTGTCGTCGGTATATGGCTCAGGCAGTATGCTTTTCGCCGATACTTACGCCCCGGGACAGACCGATGAGAAAGGGCTGTACAGCGGCATTGTCAGGGAAAACAATCCCTCGCTTGGTTATATAACGTTATATTTCGAGGACGGCTCAGGTTACGATCCGTACAGGTTTGCCGAGCTGGTATCCCTTCGCACCTTTACGTACGGTTACGATATGATCGTTACCAGGGACGGATACCCTGCCGTGATTGATGATATTAAGCCGGGCGACAAGGCGTATCTGAAGCTTGACGAAGAAGGTTATATCTATAAAATAAGCGCCGCGAGCTATTACACTCCCGTTTACGGCACCGTATATGCAAAAAGGACTTCGGGACTGGTACTGAAAAAAGACGACGGAACTTACGTCAATTACACGGTGCCCGGATCAGTCCCGGTTTATAAAAACAACAAGCCTTTCAGTTTTTCCGGCATTCTTCCGGGAGACAGGGTCAGGATCATGGTGCAGACCAACGGCGCCAATATCGATATTGAAGCGATCGATATTGAAAGCATAACCAGGAATGTTTCCGGGATTTTCCGGGGAACAGTGGAATATTTTGATTCACTTCATTATTCACTTGCCATATCCGAAGTCCAGGAATTTGTTAACGGCAGGTGGGAGAACACCTCGACAGCGGGCATCCAGAGATTCGATTACAGTGACGAGTACAGGCCTCTTCTGCCGAAACGTCTCTCAGGCACAGTTTACATTGCCACTAAAAAGGCGTATGACGGAAAGGATAAAATTGTTTTTTCGTCCTTCAGGAATACTTCGGGCTATGAAACGACGCTGAGAGATAACCTTCTGAACATAACGGGCTCCAATGTCCTGGTTCTTGAAAATACGCCGGAAATCGTTAACGTTGACATGAACACAATCGTGGTCAAGGACGGCCGCCTGGTGGACGTAAGCGCGCTGAATACCCTTGATCCGCTGAAAATATCGATGGAAAAGGACCTCTATAAAAACAGGTACACGGCTAACGTACTTGTTTCGGACTCAGCTGTCCAGAGCGGGTTAATAGTGTACAGGGGCAGGATCAAATCCGTAGCGCCGCAGAAAAGCCTGACCGTGGAATCCTTTGCCCAGCTTGGCGGGGTTTCATGGAGCGTTACCAATACCCCGAAAACTTTCGATATAGATCTATTCGCTGGCAGGCTGCTGGAAGACGACGGCATAGGCAACCTGCGCGGCATTGGTTCAGAATACGTGAACCGGAGCGTGTATATAGTCGCGGAAGGCACAAAGATCAGGCTGATCAGCACCGCTCCGTACGCCGACAGCCCTGTCAGGGGACGGGTGGCAAGCGTCACAGCCGGACAGGTCCAGGAAGGCGGGGGAACTGCAACTCCTGCAGTTATAAGGATAAATGAAGTCATGGCTTATGATATACAGAAGTACCTGTGGAGCGAAAGTCCCGACCTTGAGATAACCGTGCCTGTAAACGCAGTGGTGCTGAGGAAGGGAGAAATCACGGACGTTTCCGCCATCAGGCCTGGAGACGACATCAGGATCATCCGCCGCAGCCAGAGCAACGAAGGTATAATCGTCATTTGTGACTAAGGCATTGGAGGGCTGACACGATGAAAAAGATCAGAATAACGTTGATATCCTTGCTTCTCTTTTCGATGATATTTTCTCCTGCCGCCGTTTTCGCAGTTGAAGGCTCCATGGGATATGAAGGAGGCATCTCTGTCGAGAACACGATTGAGAAAGGGACCTATTCATATTCCGAGATGGTTTTCATAACGGGTGAGCCGGTTCTGCTGACCGGGGAAATGACCATAAAGAAGACTGATAAGAACGATACAATCACTTCAACATATACATACAGCCTTGAAAACACCGAGAAAGGAATCCTACTTAACAGGTCAGTCATTTATACGACCACAAAGGAGACCAAGGCTAACGGACAGATCATAGAGACCACGAAACTCAGCAGGGAACCCACTGAAGTGATCAGGGTGGGAAACAGCACTTACCGCCTGGACAGCGCGAGTTTCTCGCAATCGATGATAACCGATCCCAAGGCGGCCATAAACTACCATACCGGTGAATTTACCGAGAAGAAAGTGTATGTTTCAGGGACGGGAGCCAACCAGGATACCGTCACCGTGACCATATCGGGCAGGATATATGCCTATGATCAGTATTGGAGCAGCACTGAGACCCAGAAGCTCAATATAATGATCGAAGCGGACAGAAAAAGCGGAAATGCACCCTCGAAATGGGGCGGTTCGGCCGAGATCACCGTTTCAAGCGCGACCAGGAGCCGAATAGATTATGTTGAAAACGAGCCATACCAGATAAGTTTCAGCGGCGGTTACGTGCGGAAAGTATGGAGGGAATCCGTCCTTAATTACAGCGCGAAACTTCCCGAATTCGATAAAAACCGGATGCCTACAGATTACCTTAAGACATATACTGGTTCCCACAGCATGTATACCCCGATTGAGCTGTCCCGGCTAATGGTTCCCGATATCAAGCATCTCAACGGATATTGGGCGGAGGAACCCATAAGCATCCTGTTCGGGCTCGAGGTATTGCCTGGAACCGGCGAGGATTTCAGGCCAACAAAGTATATAACCCGCAGGGAGTTTGTCGCGATGCTCATGAACGCGATAAAGGAAGTCCCCCAGGACCCGGATCTTAAAAAGGCCGCCATTGGCAACAAGAAAACAACCAGCAAAAAAGAGCCTGAAATATCGCCCTTCAACGATATTTCACCGGGAGATCTCTTTTATGAGCAGGTAAAAGCCGCGTACCAGAAAGGCGTGACAAGCGGCAACGGCAACGGGAGTTTTGGCCCCAACCTGTATATAACGAAGGCGGAGGCCGTGAAGATGATCGTATCCGCCCTTGGACTTGAGAACCTGGCTCCCTGGCCGGCAGCAACGACTCCTTTCACCGACAATGACAGCATACCTGTTTATGCCCGGAATGCAGCAGCGGTGGCCAATATCCTTGGAATAATCGAACCTGACCAAAAAGGCGCCTTCAATGCCGGAAAAAGACTGACCAATGAAGAAACGGCCCTGCTGTTATATGACCTTATAAACTACATGGGCGACGAACTTGTCAAGGATTACAGGGATCGTATCATAGATTATTGACTGTGGCTGCAAAACATACTGGTGAAGGATCCGCCGTTTGGATTATAATATACTTGGTTGTTTGAAATCCGGCCATAGCTGGAAAATGGCGGGAAAGAGGTAATTATGAAAAAGCTAAGGACATTTGTCAGTTTGATTCTTGTTATATGCTTCATATTTGCAGCGGCGCCTGTCGCGAGCGCGGGGACATATGATTCATACCTTGGATCGATGCTCGAGTTCATGACAGAAATGTACTATGGAGGCTTTACCGACGAAGAAGGCCTGGTTACAGCGTTGAAGGGCATGTTCTCGGCGCTGGACGATTATTCCGCATTCTATGACCTGAATGAAATGGAAGCCCTGTACACAAGCCTCGACAACAGTTATGTAGGTATTGGAGCGGCCCTTGAAAACGTGCCTGAAGGAGTAAAGATTGTCCAGGTGTTTGAGGAATCGCCTGCCGAAAAGGCCGGCTTGCTCCAGGGCGATATCATAACGGCTGTTGACGGGGAAAGCATAAAGGGCGTTGACAGCCAGATCGTTGCCGCAATGATAAGGGGAGAAGAAGGAACGACAGTAAAGCTTACCGTAAAACGCGGGGATTCCGTACTGGAATTCTCGATAGTAAGAGCTTTGGTTCTGAGAAAAACGGTATATTACAGGATCGAAGGAAGAATAGGTTACATTAAAATAGACAGTTTCAATGACGGCGCTTCCCGCGAGTTCAGAGCAGCCATGGACGAAATGGACAAAAAAGGTATACGCAGGATTATTCTTGATTTGCGCGGAAACACGGGCGGATACGTCGACGAAGCCGTAGATGTTGCCAACGAGCTGATACCCAAAGGAGTAATAACCAAGCTGGATTACAAGTCGGAGGCCTTTAACGACGAGGTATATTATGCAGACGGAAAACACCCTGAATACATAGTCGCAGTACTTGTGGACGAATATACGGCCAGCGCATCGGAAATAGTAGCAGGAGCCCTGGAAGATTCAGGCGTCGGTTTTCTCATAGGCAGGAAGACATTTGGCAAGGGCATTTTCCAGAGCCTGTTCCCTGTACTTACTCCGGAAGCATACAACAAGTATAAAGAGATATACGGTGAAGGATATGTATCGATGATCGAGTGGCTTGCTTACAAGGGCGTGCTGATCAATGACGAAGAGATATTTGGGGCTATAAAGCTGACCACGGGGTATTATCTTACGCGTAATGGCAGGAACATTCACGGCGTGGGGCTGACCCCGTGCCAGATCATTGAGAACCCGACTAATCCCAACGGGATTCTCCTGGCAGGAATAACACCGCTATCCGGAACCGGGACCATTACGATGAATGCATATAATGATGAGGTATATAACGCGGAGAAGATACTCAGGGCAGCCGGTTACCTTAATGTCGCCCCTGACAGGTTCTTTGACGCTGATACCAGGGAAGCCGTCAGGAAGTTCCAGGGCGATATGAAGCTTCCCGTGACCGGAGCCATAGATGCGGCGACGAGGGAAAAACTGAACTCGACGCTTTACCAGATGAGGAAAAACAATGATAAGCAGTATGAGAAGGCGGTGGAATTACTGAACTGGTTCCGTGACTGAAAACGTTCCGGATTATCCGCGACATTAGGGACTAAGAAAATCGTTGCCGTATTGCCGAAAGGCAATGCGGTAACGATTTTTGAACAAAGGAGAAATATTCTTGATGCAACCTGAGAAAGAAAAAAAACAAAAGAGCTTCGGCCTGCTGAAGCTGATACTCTTTCTTTTATTGATATTAGTTGTGTCGGGGGTGGCCATATATTCATTCATGGGGATAAATCCCCTTGATGCTTTGTCCGACGGTTTATCCGGCATACAGGGCAGGATATTCGCCACCAGCGCGGTTACCCTCAGGGAAACTGTAAAAGATTTACTTGAGATAGATGTCAATGAAAAGGTAAGCTGTGCCGTGGTATCCGGCGACCTGGTCGTAGCGGGTATAAGCTCGGTCAGGATTGTGGACCAGGAAGGCATGGAAAAGGCGTATATCCCGGTCAGCCTTGGAAAACCGTTTGTCCAGTCTTATGGAGACGGGGCGGTAATAGCCGACCTCGAAGGAAGATATTTCGCGTTCCTCAGCAGCGGTAAAATCGCATGGGAGAAAAATATCGATGAAGATATCGTGAACGCGGGCATTTCCGACGCATGGGTCCTTCTCATAACCAACAGCAAGCAAACAGGGTACAAAAGAACTGTCCGGGCTTACTCTAAAGACGGACAGGAAGTGGCTCTCAGGAACGTTTCAAATTATTATCCTTTTATGGTCGCAAATTACCCAGGGTACAGCAAAACATGCTTTGTCGTAAGCAGTGTCGAGGTTTCAGGTCTTGAAGCGAACGGGATGTTCGAGTTCCTGGATCTTTCGATGAACCAGAAGGCAAGCATAAGGGGTACCAGGGAGATCTTCGGGAAGGGCTTTCCCCTTGAAAAAGATAGCCTGTTCATATATTCCGAAAAAAGTCTGATGGCTGTTGACAGCATGTATAAGACTGCCTGGGAACACAAGCTGGACGGGTTCACCGTCACTGCCGCCAACGTAATAAACTATAAGTATCCTGTGGCCGCCCTCCTTGATGACGGTGTATATTCAAGGGAACGTCGCAGCGAGACCACCGTCAGGATTTATAACAACGATGGAACTGAAAAGAACAGCTTTGTCCTGCCGTCCAGGGTGTCCGGAATTTCAGTGAAGGAAAAAACCGCCGCAGTAATAGCGGAATCGGAAGTTCTTTTCATAGACCAGGACGGTACAATCATGGACAGATATACTGCAAGATCTGATGTACATGGCGTATATATGGCCAAAGATGACGTAGCCTATGTGGTCACGTCGGACCTGGTGACCAGGGTCAAGATCCAGACAGGCAAGAAATTCCTCGGAATATTTTAAGGCAAGGGGCTGTCTCAAAACAATACTGATGACATGCTGTCCAGATCTTCTTGCTGTCCTCGTCGCAGGAAGTTGTAAATGCTCAAGTTTGCTCTCGCGAGGTTGCTGGCAATCACACCGTCCGGGCATGTGCCGTCTAGGAATCTGCATCCGGCAGATTTTACCTCACTGGAGCTGCTACTTATCGCATTACAACATTCAACTGCTCCTGCGGAGGCAATGCAGATCTGAACAGCATGCCAAAAATACACTTTTTGAGACAGCCCTCATTTGAAGCAGAGGGACGGTTCCTTACCTGTTCCAGAAATGATCCGCGAATTCTTTAAGGCTCAGCCCCTGCGACGTCCTTGGAACGGGCTGCCATTCCTGCGGCAGAAGCCCCATGTATTCAGGCGTGGCGAACCTCGAATCAATAAGCAGCAGGGCGCCACGGTCGGTTTCAGACCGGATCAGCCTTCCAGCCGCCTGCAGGACCTTGTTCAGCCCGGGGTAAGTGTATGCAAAAGTAAACCCGGCGCCGCATTTTTCCTGGTAATAATCCCTCGTCATTTCAAGCTCGGGCGATACCTGGGGAAGGCCCACCCCCACGATGATAACGCTGGTCAGCCTTTCACCGGTCAGATCTATACCCTCGCCGAATGCTCCGCCCATGACGCAGAAAGCTATCCTGTCAGCGTCCCCGTATTTATCGAATTCTTTCAGGAAAGCCTCTCTTGCCCGTTCATCCATGTCCCTGTCCTGGCATAGGATTTCAAAACAGCCGCCCAGTTCCCTGAACTTCTCCAGCACGTCAAGAAGATATTTGTATGACGGGAAAAAGACCATGGTATTGCCATTATGGGAAACTGTCCAGTCGTAAATGGCCTTTGCGGTTGCCTCGGCAAATTGTGCCCTCTGGCGGTAACGGGTTTCAATCCTGTCTTCAATAAAGACGAGCAGGTTTTCACGGGGGAACGGGGATGGAAGCCGGAGCGTGACGTCTTCATCCCTCCCTCCCAGGATGCTCTTAAAGTACCACAGGGGAGAAAGGGTGGCGGAGAACAGTATGGCAGCTCTCGCAGCCTTTAGGTGCCTGCTTAGCATCGGACTGGGGTCAAGACATTGCAGCCTGATGGAAAAGCCTGACTTAAAGCCGGTCAGGAGCGTCCTGTACTGTTTCGAGTAAAGCTCCAGTATATTCTTGAAATGGAGGAGATCGAAGAAGAAAGTGAGAAGCTTGTCAGTATAAGGCTTTTCTTCCGTTGCGGATATCATCCATCTCTCCGCTTCGAGTATGAAATCTTCTATGGGAGCTTTAAGGCTGACAGGAGCGTCATCAAGGACATTGTACCTGATGCCTCCGGCTTCTTTCGCAAGATCCCCGGACTGCTTTTCAAAATCGGAGATGGCCTTCCTCAGCTTTCTTATCTTTCTGTTCAGGTGCGGCAGGTCCTTTTTTATTTCTCGTGATATCTCCAGTATCGCCTTTGCTTTAAGCTCAGAGGAATACATTTCTTTTGCGCGGTCAAAAAGATTATGGGCTTCGTCTGCCATTATAAGGTATTCCTCCCGTCCCTTCTGCTCGAAGAAACGGCGCAGGTAAACCCGGGGATCGAATATATAGTTGTAGTCGCATATGATAAGATCGCAGCTCAATGCCAGGTCCAGGCTGAGCTCAAAAGGGCAGATCCCGTTCCTGACCCCGGCAGCGCTTATGATATCCCGCGTAATGAAGTCGTGCTTTTTCAGCAGGTTTTTTATAACTTTCCTGGAGCGGGACATGTATCCCATGATATACGGGCATTTATCGGGAGTACAGTTCTTGATGTCGTTAAGGCACATCTTTTCTTTCGCGGTAAGGGTAAGCACCTTCAGGCGCAGACCCTGGTCCGCCATGATCTTGTATGCGTTTTCAGCAATCGACTTCGTCGTGGTCTTGGCTGTTGCATAAAAGATCCTGTCGAGTTTTCCTTCGCCAAGGGATTTTATGGAGGGATAAAGCAATCCCATGGTTTTTCCAGTTCCCGTGGGCGCCTGGACAAAAAGCCTTTTACGGTCCTCTATGCATTTGTAGGCGTTGTAAGCCAGCAGCTTCTGGCCTTTCCGGTAATCCGGGAACGGGAAGTTCAGCGTGCTGATTGACAAATCCCTTATTTGCTTCCAGTTTCTTTGAGAAATACACCACTTGACATAGGGATGGAGAAGCGTTCTGAAGAAACGGCTGAGCCTGTCCCTTGTGAATTCCCGGTCAAAAGACTTCGATTGATCTTTTTCCATGTCGTAATAGGTAAGCCTGACGGTAATTTTCTTCAAGTCACGGGACAGGGCCAATAAGTAAGCATAGCATTTTCCCTGGGCCCAGTGGGCGTCGCTGATATTTTCATCGATTTCGGAAAGCGGTGTCGCCGATGTCTTGATTTCCTCGACAATTACCCTGCCGTCATCATTATTCCACACGCCATCTGCCCTTCCGCTGACATCCAAAATACAGTCTGCTGTTTCGAATGACCATGAAAGATATACCTCGGAAGAGTAATTCCCGGCATCACGATTGACAGCCTGGAGCTTTGAATGGGCGAGGGTGCCTTCATAGGCAAACCTGTACGAAGTAAAGCTCCAGGGTGAATCGTCCTTTACCGAAAAAGCGACAAGGCTCCTTACCGATACCTTGAATACGGGAAGATCGCTGTTATTATTTTCCATGAAATTATTATTTTTAATTGATTCAGTCAAAGCCATTCTCCTGAAAGAACATATGTTCACAAACAGTTTACTTTATAATTTTCAAAGGGTCAATATTCGGGGACCAAATAGCTGAAATGAAGGTTTTTAAATACTATCCTGCATTTTGCATGTAAAAACTTAGTATAAACCAGTAGATAATTCCAGCAAAAACCATAAGATTGTGTATTGGATATTTGCCTGAAATGATATATAATTAAAAAAGCTCTACAAGAAAGACTATAATGTACGATGTGTACGGTTGCTGAGACACCGCTGCGCATTGTAATTATAAAAAAGAGAAAAAATATAGGAGGATTGATTATGAAGCTCAGAATCAAAAGGATGCTTGCAGCGCTGCTGGCGTTAGTATTTGTTTTATCGCTGGTGGCATGCGGAAATCGCAACAGCGGAGACGGATCTCCTTCTCCGGGCACAAGTGCGACTCCAAGTCCGAGCCAGACAACGGGTCCTGCAGAAGTAAAACCTGATGTTCCGGCAAACAGATATGACGCAACAGTTACCCCAAGAACAGGCAACAATGCGACGATGCCTCTCGTTATCGCCACAAACACTCTTGACGGCAAGTTCAGCCCGTTCTTCTACACATCAGCTTATGATGGCGATATTGTTGACCTGACCCAGCTCTACCTTATGTTCCCCAACAAGAAGGGTGAAATGACAGCGGGTGTTGATGTTGCCAGCTATGCTTTCGACTACAAGGTTGACGTGGCATCTGACAACTCTACATCAACTTATACCTTCATACTGAAAAACGGCCTGACTTTCAGCGATGGCAAGCCTATTACAGTTAAAGACGTACTTTTCTCTATGTACGTACTGTCAGATCCCATGTATGATGGTTCGTCTACCTTCTATACAATGAATATCCAGGGATTGAGCGAATATCGTCTCCAGACCAGCGCTGATGTCCTGAAGATGGTCGATGCTATCATCGAAGCAGGTATTACGAATGGCGACGATGGTAAAATGGTTATCAATCCTGCAAATGGCGTTACCATGGATAAACAGGAGAAGTTCTGGAGTTATCTTGATGAAGCCGGTGCCAAATTCGCACAGGAAATCATCGATTATGTAAATAATAACTATAAGAGCTACATAGAAGAGTATTTTGCACCATATACCCCTGACCAGGTTGCTGCAAGTCCTTCTATGCAGGCTGCATTCGGTATGGTAATGTGGGGATTCGGTGAACTTGACGATTCCGGCAAATTCATCGATTCCATGGGCAATACCTATGACCTGTCAAAAGACACTGTAGATGCCAACATTTACTGGGCTAATATCCTTGATGCTTACGGATATGACCTGAGCGACACCGGTATCAACTATGAAAAAGCCGGTGATCTCACCATTCAGGATTATATAAGAGATATTTATATCGAAAAGGAAGGCCGCGTTGCCGGTGGCGTTAACAGCATAAGCGGTATCACATACGGTAAGATGGTTTGCGACGACGGCGTTGAAAGGGAATATATCAAGGTCGTACTCGACGGCGTTGATCCGACGGCTATCTTCAAATTCCAGGTTCCCGTAGTTCCCTTCCATTACTATACTGAAGGATATACCGGGACACTTAATGAATATGGCGTTGACATAGGCAAGAAAGAGTTCATGGATCACCTGAAGACCAAGAACAACAAGCCCATGGGAGCAGGCCCCTATGTATTCGAGGAATACAAGGATAACGTTGTTACATTTACAGCAAACGACAGCTTCCTCCTTGGTTCGCCGAAAATAAAGACCGTACGTTACCAGGAAGTAACTTCAGGTTCAGAACTTGATGCCGTACTGACCGGTACAGTACATTACTCCAACCCGTCGGCTTCAATGACTATAATCAATAACATTACAGCCGGTACCGGAGATTATGCGAAGGTTAAATATATACTCGTTGACAATGACGGTTATGGTTATATTGGTATCCAGGGCCAGGCTATACCTGAGTTCAAGGTAAGACAGGCTATAGCTCATGCAATCAATCCTCAGCTTGCTGTTGACAACTACTACCAGGAGCTTGCAACAGTCAACTACAGGACAATGACCAAGATCCTGTGGGCATATCCCGATAATCCCGAGCCCCTTTATCCCTACGACGGAACAGGCGAAACCTCCAAGAAACTGTTCCTCGAAGCCGGTTACAAATATGACGCAGCGAAGAACATAATGACCTATCCTGACGGACATCCCAAGGCCGGTCAGCAGGTAACATTCAAGTTCACGCTGCCATCTGAGGCATCAGAACATCCTGCCGGTTCGATATTCCTTGATACTCAGGAAGTACTCGCTAAGATCGGTGTTAAGGTTAATATTGAAACGGATACGAACCTGCTGTCTAAGCTGAGCACTGCATATGAATCCGGTCTCGAGGTATGGGCAGCTGCTTGGGGCGGCGGCGGCGTTGATCCTGATATGTTCCAGATCTGGTACTCAGATCCTGCAGTCAACCAGGGTACTTCTGCAGCAAGAAGCGGTCTGTACTATCTCTTCCAGAACGGTTCAGACGAAGAGAAAGCTATGCTGAGGGAACTGAACGAGCTGATCATGGCTGGCCGTCAGACACTCGATATGGAAGAGCGCAAGACCATCTACAAGAGAGCCCTTGAGCTTTCAACAGGCCTTGCAGTTGAGGTTCCCACATACCAGAGAAAGAACATGTTCGTTTATAACCATGAAGTTATTAAGACATCGTCACTCCAGACCGGCGATGATGTAACTCCGTTCCATTCACCGCTGGTTTACATCTGGAATGTCGAGCTGAACTAGGTATTGATTTACAGACAACTTTTGGGTACAAGGCTTGGGACCGCCCAAGCCTTGTACCAATATTGTATAAATACAGGAACAGGGGCTTGATATGTTAAAATACATTTTAAAAAGATTAGGACTTGCATTCATAATATTGATAGGTGCATCAATATTGATTTATATGCTTTCAATGCTTATGCCGGCAGACTTTATTGACACCCAGACAGCTGCCGCTCTCCAAAGCGGTGCCATGACCATGGATGACGTAATGCGTCTGAAAGAGCTTTATGGCCTTGCCGATAAAAGCTTTGGAGGCATCATGAAAAGTTATTTTTCCTGGCTTAAAAGTGCATTGTCAGGAGATTTAGGGTTTTCATTCCTATACCAGAAACCTGTCACCAAGGTGCTTTCGGAGTATATCTGGCTGTCCTTTATGATAGCGTTTATTTCATATATCCTCGAGATAGCCATAGGTATCCCAATGGGAATCAAGGCTTCGGTCAACCAATACAGCGCATATGACTATACAGTTTCGGTATTTGCCATGATGGGCACCGCATTGCCGTCATTCTTCCTTTCGGCATTGCTTTTGAATGTGTTTGCGATCAAGCTTAGGATCTTTCCGCTCCAGGGATTGACAACGGCTACGAAAATATTTGATAAGAATGCATATATCCAGATTTTCCTGGACAAGGCATGGCACCTGGTCTTGCCAATCACGGTACTGACTCTGCTGAATGCCGGCTATATAATGAAGTTTACACGAACCAATATGCTTGAGGTATTAAACTCCGATTATATCAGGACAGCACGCGCAAAAGGTCTGTCTGAGAAGGCTGTTACCTACAAGCATGCCTTCAGGAATACAATGATACCCCTTGTAACGACCCTGTCAGGAATGATCCCGGGCCTTTTCGGAGGAGCAATGATAACCGAAACGGTCTTTGCGATTCCAGGCATAGGATATATGGCGCTGAGAGCGACTCTTCAGGGCGACATCCCGTTTATCATGGGGTATAACATGTTCCTTGCCGTTCTGACAGTTTTAGGCATGCTGATTTCCGACTTAATGTACATGGTGGTTGACCCACGTGTCAAATTATCTTAGAAGTGGATTGATGATGATGACGACAGAAAAAGAAAAAATTACGGAATCAAACGTTAATGGTAATAATGGCAATAATAACATTGAATTGGAACTGGAACATAATTTCAGGGTTATTTCTCCCGGGCGAATGGTGGCAAAGCGGTTCTTCAAGAGCAGGCTCTCCGTTGCCGGACTGATTATGATTATCTTCGTTTTCCTTTTCTCCTTTGTCGGGCCATTGATCGTTGATGCTACCTGGGGATACAAAGAGACTCAGGTATTCAAGATTGAAAGAGTTTCCGATATGTTTACCACTGCCGATTTTACAGGACCTGACGGCATGAAATACACTTATTATGACAAATCTCAGACGGTAATAACTTTCAAGGCTCCGCCCTCAAAGGACCACTGGCTCGGGACGGATACGTCTGGTTTTGATATATTCACGCGATTGATGTACGGTGGACGTATATCGCTCGTGATATCATTTATAGTAATATTCCTGGAAACATTTATTGGAATTATAATGGGCGGATTGGCCGGTTATTTCGGTGATTGGGTGGACCTGCTGATCATGAGGCTTGTGGACATTTTCTCGTCTCTGCCGACGCTGCCCATATTGCTTGTTCTGTCCGCAACGATAAGTTCCATTGAAGCGATTCCTCCGGAACACAGGATTTACTACCTGATGGCTTTTATTACCCTGCTGGGATGGACAGGCGTTGCACGAATCGTAAGAGGACAGATCCTCATGCTGAGAGAACAGGAATATATGATGGCGGCTACCACCACCGGTATCAGCTCTTTCCATAAAATATTCAGGCATCTTATACCCAATACCATGCCTCAATTGATCGTAACAGCGACCCTGGGTCTTGGCGGCGTAATTCTTTACGAATCCACCCTGTCATTCCTTGGAATAGGGGTTCCCTTCCCGAGGGCGGCATGGGGTTCAATGATCGCACTGGCCGATCCGGCAAAAGGACAGGACATCCTGGCCAACTATCCGAATATGTGGGTTCCGGCAGGTATCCTTATCGTTGTTACAGTATTAGGTTTCAGTTTTATCGGTGACGGTCTCAGGGACGCGTTTGACCCGAGGATGAAAAGGTAGGTGACATCATGGGTTTGAAGAATTTTTTCGAGCGTAAGAAAATAGAAGGCGTAGATAATACGATGTATCTGACCCTGCGGGAAGAGAGACGTATTAGCAAGGAAAATAATAGAATAATCAAGTATTATGAGAGGCAGAAGGCCCGGAAAAACGTGCCGGAAGAAGAATACCTTACACAGATGAGGGATCCGAACAATGTAGTCGAGTTTGACAATCTTCATACTTACTTCTTTACTGACGTTGGAACCGTAAAATCGGTAAACGGTGTGACTTTTGATGTGCCAATAGGGAAAACTGTTGGCATAGTCGGCGAGTCCGGATGCGGCAAATCAGTTACGAGCCTTTCCCTGATGCAGCTTGTTCAGGCTCCTACCGGGCAGATCGTGGAGGGCAGCATCAGGTACCAGGCCGGAGACGGTAAGTGCTATGATATTCCGAAGGTTCCCAAGGACAGGATGCTGAAGCTTCGCGGCAAAGAGATTTCCATGATATTTCAGGAACCTATGACGAGCCTTAACCCTGTTTTCAGGATCGGCGAGCAGATGGATGAAGTGATTCTGCTCCATGAGGAGGGGGCTACTCCCGAAATTGCGAAGGAAAGAAGCATCGCGATGCTGAAATCGGTCGGCATACCCATGCCGGACAAGATATACACGAAATATCCCCATGAACTGTCAGGCGGAATGCGCCAGCGTGTCATGATAGCAATGGCCCTGTTGTGCAACCCGAGGCTGATCATAGCGGACGAGCCAACGACAGCCCTCGATGTGACCATACAGGCGCAGATACTTGAACTCTTAAGAGAGGTCAAGGAAAGGATAAACGGGAGTATAATGCTTATTACCCATGACCTGGGTGTTATTGCTGAAATGGCTGACCTGGTGGTGGTCATGTATGCAGGAAGAATAATCGAGAAGGGTACGGTCAGGGAGATATTCCATGATCCAAAACATCCATATACGATCGGGCTCATGAGATCGAAACCAAGCGGCAAGCTGAAGGACAACAGGCTTTACAGTATAAAGGGCCAGGTCCCGAACCCGATCAATATGCCTGACCACTGCTATTTCCTGAACAGGTGCGATATGGCTATGGATATTTGTCACGGTGAGTATCCGAAGATGATACAGTATTCGCCTACCCACTTTGCGGCCTGTTACCTGTGCGGCGAAAGCAGCTTTCCCAAGAACGATTTAGCAAAGGAGTAGATATTGGCATCCATGGAAAATATAAAGAAAGAAAATGATTATATTCTGGAAGTCAGAAACTTAAAAAAGTATTACCCTCTGTCCAGGTTTTCATTAGGCAAGAGCAGGGCTTATGTCAAGGCAGTGGATGATGTATCATTTAAAATAAAGCGCGGCACCACAATGGGACTTGTCGGCGAGTCGGGCTGCGGCAAGACGACGGTCGGGCGCTCTATTCTCAGGCTTCATGATATAACGGGAGGTCAGGTCATATTCGACGGGCAGGACCTGGCAAAGATTCCTCCCAGTAAACTGAGAAAGATGCGTCCGCAGATGCAGATGATATTCCAGGACCCGTATTCAAGCCTGTCGCCGCGTATGCCTGTAGGAGAGATAATAGGCGAAGCTGTAAAAGAGCATAAAATAGTGCCCAAATCCGAATACAGGTCGCATATCCTCAAGGTTATGCGTGACTGCGGCCTGCAGCCCCAGTACTTCTACCGTTATCCCCATGAATTTTCGGGAGGACAGAGACAGCGTATAAGCATTGCCAGGGCAGTAGCGCTTAAGCCAAAGTTTATCATATGTGACGAACCGCTGAGCGCTCTTGATGTGTCCATCCAGGCCCAGATCATCAACCTGATGAAGGACCTGCAGGAAAGGTATGGCTATACATACCTGTTTATATCCCACGACCTGTCTGTTGTGGAATATATATCTGACACTATCGGGGTCATGTATCTCGGAAGCATGGTGGAGATTGGAGATAAAAAACGTATATTCGATAACCCCATGCATCCTTATACTAAAGCGCTGCTGTCAGCCGTGCCGATATCCGATCCCGATGTTAAAATGAACAGGATTATCCTGTCGGGAGACATCCCAAGCCCGGTCAATCCTCCGTCGGGATGCAAATTCAGGACAAGGTGCCAGCATTGTATGGATATATGCTCCCGGGAGGTTCCGAAACTTAAGGAATACGAAGAAGGGCATATGGTTGCATGCCATTTATACAGTCAGGATTGATCATGGGAAAGCCGGAAACAAGGAAGAAAAAGAAAACCGATGATTTCATAGATGACGGAAGAGTAATAGCCAACATGAACATCGACGGAGTTCCGCAGTCGCCATTCAGATCGTTGCTGAGGCAAAAACGGACCGCATTCGATGAGTTTGGCAAGACCGGGGAGGAAAAAGAGCAAGTAAAGCTTACAAGGAAAGAACGCAGGGAAGTAATACTGGGTGTGATACTGTCGCATCTCCTGTTCATAGCGATTGTGTTTGGCGGATTCGCACTGTTTATACTTTTCTGCATCAAGGTTTGGTTTAAGTATTAAGTTATTGCCTTCAGGAGGGAAAAGTCAGAAATGATAAAATCAAAAAGCCTTCGTCATAGATTGAAACTCATAGTTATAGCCGCGGTGGCTCTGTTGCTGAGCGCATGCTCCATCAGGGACAACGCCATCAACCCAGGCAACTGGGGCTATGACTGTGTAGTTATATATGACGCTCTGGGCGGAGTAATCAATACACGCGAAGTCCGTGAGACTTACTATATGAAGAATTCATACCTGTTCAAACCATCAGGGACAGCGAACATGATGGTCGAACCGGTTAAGGACGGGTACATCCTGGCCGGCTGGTACACTGCCAAGGAAGATATCCTTGACAGCAGCGGCAATGTTGTCGGGTATTCGTTTAAGGCAGAAGACAGGTGGGATTTTGACGAAGACAGGGTTCAGGGCGATATGACACTGTACGCCAGATGGATCCCCCAGGGAAAGGTCGAATACATTGATGCAGATACTGGAGATATCATGTTTTCGAAGAACATAACCGAGTCTTCTCCTGTCCAGGAATTGTCGGGAGCTGCCCTGACGCTTATTTCCAAGGCAGGACACACGTTCTTTGGATACTTTGCTGACAGCGCCTGCACTATACCGTACGAGTTTGCCCAGTATAAGCACAGGTCCCTGATACCATCCAACGAAGAGGTATATGCCCAACTGTACGAAGAATTCCCGCAGTTTTTCAGGAAGATCGAGTATGTGGAGCCCGAGGGCGGTGAAGAAGAACCCGAGTTCTCCAATCCCGATTTGTTCATAAACAAGCTTGGGTATGAGATAACGACAGACCGCGAAGAGGACAGGGCAAAGATCAGGGCGCGCAAGGATCAGATATATGAAGAAGCTATAAATGAGTATATCAAGAATACCGAAAACACGCACGTTTACCTGAAATATATAAAGGGCAATTATGCACGTATAGCCAGCGCGGAAGATTTGAAGAACAACGGCAAATATGGTTTCCTGGGAACGGATAGGTACGGGAATCCTGTTGACGGATATATTCTGACCAGGGATATCGACTTCAAGGGCATAACCCTTGAAATGACCGAAAACTTCATGGGGAAGATATATGGCAACGGGTATAGCCTTAAGAACATTACTATAAACGTCAGCAGCAGGAAGATTGATACTGATTCCAGGAAGTCCGCAGGATTGTTCCTGTCTATGGACGGCGCATACATTGAGAACCTGACGTTAGAAAACATGAGCATTAATGTGAATACCAACCCGGGTATTTCTGTAACTATCGGGGCCCTGGCCGTTGAGGCTAACAGGACACAGCTTAAGGACATCAGGTTTGTCGATCTTACCATCAATACGGGAAGAGGCGACGACGGCAGTGCCTCGTATATCGTTTCGGATCTCATCGCAAGAGGCCGTAATAACACTGTAACCAATGTTACTGGCGAAAATGTTGAGATCAATGCGTCGGAGTTCGCGCAGATAAACGAAATGCTTACACGTGAGCCATGAGATAACTGCGCAGGATCAGATAAAAAGGTTATTTCATAAATATGGGAAAGAGGTTCGGATTGCTGAACCTCTTTCCATTTTTAATCCGTCATGGATATGACAAGGCGCAATTTTATATGGCATTTTTCCGAGAAAGAGTTTAAAATAATCGCGTATCTGCAAAACAGAGCGGACTTAAAATGGACAAAAATTTGATAATCAATTTCGACAGGAGGAAGATACATTGTACAGCTACGTGTTTGACCTTGGAGGAGTATTAGTCAACTATAACGGGAAAGAACTGGCCGACAGGCTTTATGAAGCCTCAAAAGGCGATTATGAAATGATAAGGAAACTGCTTTCCTTTGAATATCTTTATCCCATTGAAACCGGGAGGATGAGCACAAAGGAATACTATGAAAAGTACGTGACGAAGGCAATGCCGGGATTGTCTTTCGATGCCCTGACAGATATCTATGCAGAGCACTTCACACCCAATGCTCCGGGGATTGAACTGCTCCGCATGATAAAGAGAAAGGGACGCAAAGTCTATCTCCTCAGCAATCTTGCAGATTTCCACAAAACAGCGGCTGAAAGAAGGATACCCGACGTTTTTGCATTGTTTGACAAGCAGTTTCTATCCTATGAAATGGGCTGCCATAAGCCCGAGCCGGAGATATACGCGAAGGCTTGCGCGCATATAGGAAACGAACCGGATAAAATAGTTTTTTTTGACGACATGGAAATAAACGTGGCCGGCGCCGTGAAGGAAGGCATACGCGGCATACGGTTTTCCAACGACAGGCTGGACAGCATTAAAGAAATCATCAGGAAACTGGAAAACGACCCGGATTTCGTATAACAAAGAATAGAAATGATATTATAAGGACCGGAGACATGACAGGTTTTTTCGTTATGTTGTCCGGTCTTATTTTATTGATATTGCTATTTATTATAGATAAATGTATAATATATTTAAGTTGTGCATACAAGTATGGAGTGAACGGATTGGAAATCCAGAGTCAAACAAAGTACAACGCTCTTGCAGATTTCCTGAGGGATGAAATACTGATGGGAAATATAAAACCCGGCGACAGGATCCCTTCGGAAAACGAACTGGCCGAAAAGTTCTCGATGAGCCGGCATACCGTCAGAAAGGCAATTTCCGTGCTTGTCAGCGAAGGCTATCTTGCCGCAAGACATGGACAGGGAACGTATTGCGTTGACAGGAGACCTGGAAGAGCCAGGTCCGGAAACATCGGAGTAATCACCACCTACATTTCAGAGTATATTTTTCCAAGAATCATCCAGGGCATAGACAGGGTCCTTTCAGAAAACGGTTACAGCATCATACTCAAAAACACCGGCAACGATACAGGAATGGAAGCTGTCTGCCTGAAGGACATCCTTACGAAAAACATTGAAGGTCTTATCGTTGAACCTACAAAAAGCGTGCTGTATTCCAACAACATCAGGTATTATCAGGCCCTTGACAGCCATCGCATACCATACATTTTCATACACGGATATTACCAGCAGCTGGAGAACAAGTCTTATATACTGCTTGACGACGCAAAAGGCATGTATGACGCCGTGGGATACCTGGCCGGCCTTGGTCACAGGAAGATAGTCGGGATATTCAAAGCGGACGACATCCAGGGCATCAACAGGCATAAAGGCTATGCCAGGGCGCTGAACGATGCCGGACTGGCTTACGACCCGGACAATGTCATATGGTTCCATACCGAAGACAGGGAAACGAAACCATCCCAGGCTGTAAGGCACATGATCGAAACAGGACGTGAAATAGATGCCATAGCCTGTTATAACGACCAGGTAGCCGTTCGAATACTAAAGCAGCTTTACGACCTTGGGATCAGGGTTCCGCATGATATATCGGTCACCGGGTTCGATGATTCGTTTTTGTCTGAAAACAGCCCTGTTGAACTGACTACTGTCGCCCATCCCAAGGAGAAGTTAGGGGCACTTGCTGCCCAAATACTGCTTCAGATGCTTAAGGATGATGATTATCTCAAAAAACCTGTACATGAAATCCTGATCCCTAAGCTCGTGGTAAAGGGATCATGCATGAAAAGATAACATTGCGAAGGAGAGGGGAGTATGAGCATGGATTCAAAAAACATCAGGGATCTGATCGATGCCGGAAATACTGCTGTCGGTATCGAATTGGGTTCTACCAGGATCAAAACGGTCCTGATCGGTCCCGGGCATGAGATCCTGGCATCCGGAAGCCATGACTGGGAGAATGACTCTGTAAACGGCATCTGGACCTACAGCCTTGAGGATATCTGGAATGGCGTTCAGGACAGTTACAAGAAAATGGCCGAAGATGCTGAAAAACGGTACGGAACATTTATCCGAACCACAAAGGGCATCGGCATAAGCGCCATGATGCACGGATATATGGTTTTTGACAAGGACGGCAGACTTCTGACTCCGTTCAGGACATGGCGCAACAACATAACGGGCCAGGCCTCTGAAGCGCTGACCAAACTGTTTAACTATCCCATACCCCAAAGGTGGAGCATAGCGCATCTTTACCAGGCCATACTCAACAAGGAGGAGCATGTGCCGGAAATCAGCTTCATGACGACTTTGGCGGGTTATGTACACTGGATGCTGACGGGAAGGAAAGTGCTGGGCATTGACGACGCATCAGGTGTGTTCCCCATTGATATAAACACGAAGTGGTATAGCAAAAAAATGCTGGAACAGTTCAATGAAATACTCCGCGGGGAGAATATCTCATGGAAACTGGAAGACATACTGCCCGACGTTCTTGAGGCTGGCGAATGCGCAGGCGAGCTTACGGAAGAAGGCGCAAGACGTCTTGATATTACCGGCCACCTGCAGCCTGGAATACCTTTTTGCCCGCCTGAAGGCGACGCGGGTACCGGCATGGTTGCTACTAACTGCATTGCAGAACGTACCGGCAATGTATCGGCAGGCACATCTGTCTTCGCCATGATCGTCCTCGAAAAGGAACTATCCAAAGCATATCCCGAGATAGACCTGGTAACGACACCTACAGGAAAACTTGTGGCTATGGTGCATTCCAACAACTGCACTTCGGATTATGATGCCTGGTTCAGCCTGTTCAGCGAGGCGGTCAGGGCCCTGGGCTTCGAGGCAAGCAAGGCAAAGATTTATCATACGTTCCTGACCAAAGCGCTGGAGGGTGACCCGGATTGCGGAGGATTGCTGTCTTACGGCTACATATCGGGGGAACATATTACGAATTTTGAAGAAGGCCGTCCTCTCTTTGTAAGGAAACCCAACAGCAATTTTAACCTGGCCAACTTCTTCAGGACCCATTTATACACTGCGCTGGGCGCTCTTCGCATCGGTCTGGACATCCTTTTTGAAAAGGAATCGGTAAAGGTGGATGAAATACTTGGTCACGGCGGATTCTTCAAAACGAGGGAAGCCGGACAGAGGATCATGGCGGCTGCTACCCGGGTCCCGATAGGAGTTATGGAGACTGCAGGCGAGGGAGGAGCCTGGGGTATAGCAGTACTGGCGGCATACATGGCGAACCGCTCTGAAAATGAATCATTGGAGGATTATCTGAACAACAGGGTTTTCAAAGACAACGAAAAAGTAACTGTCAGCCCTGATCCGGATGATGTTGCGGGCTTCGACAGGTTCATGGAACGGTATGTGAAGGGCCTGGCCATTGAAAGATCGGCTGTGGAAAACCTGGAATAAATCTTATGGATGAACGATAAGGAGGCAAAAGATGCTTGAAGATTTAAAACGTGCGGTTCTGGAAGCTAACCTTGAACTGCCGAAAAGAGGCCTGGTTATCTATACATGGGGCAACGTCAGCGGAATCGACAAGGAAAGAGGCATCATAGCCATAAAGCCCAGCGGTGTCGATTATGACGTTATGAAGGAAGAAGACATAGTCCTGCTGGACCTTGACGGCAATGTAGTGGAGGGCAGGCTGAAACCTTCATCCGACGCGCCTACCCATGTGGCTCTGTATAAAGCGTTCCCGGGAATAGGCGGCATATGCCATACCCATTCCCATTATGCTACGGCTTGGGCTCAGGCCGGCAAAGGCATACCTGCATTTGGAACGACCCACGCTGATTACTTTTACGGCGAGATCCCCTGCACAAGGGACATGACGGAAGAAGAGATAAGATCAGGTTATGAAGTCAATACGGGAGCGGTAATAATCGAGACATTCAAGGAAATTGATCCCAATTATATTCCGGCTGTCCTTGTCAAAAACCATGCACCGTTTACATGGGGAAAGACACCGGGGGAAGCCGTCCATAATTCGGTGGTGCTGGAACAGGTAGCAATGATGGCTATCAATTCACTCATCATTAATCCTGCCATGGAGCCCATGCCCCAGGTATTGCTTGACAAGCATTTTTTAAGGAAACATGGACCGGGAGCTTATTACGGTCAGAAATAAAATTGTATTAAAACAGGAGGTGCCCATATGAAGAATCTGAAAAATTACGAATTCTGGTTTATCACGGGAAGCCAGCATCTTTATGGTCCCAAAACCCTTGAACAGGTGGCAGAGGACGCTAAGATTATTGCAGCGTCACTGGACGGCAATGCTTCAATTCCCTGCAAGGTCGTTTTCAAGCCTGTAGTGACCACTCCTGACGAGATCAGGAACGTTATAACAGAAGCAAATGCCGACCCGAAATGCACCGGAATCATAACATGGATGCATACTTTCTCGCCTGCAAAAATGTGGATAACAGGCCTGTCTATGCTCCAGAAGCCGCTGCTGCATCTGCATACCCAGTTCAATCGCGACATTCCATGGGACAGTATAGACATGGACTTTATGAACCTGAACCAGTCAGCCCATGGAGACAGGGAGTACGGATTTATCGGCGCTCGCTTGAGACTTTCCCGCAAAGTCGTAGTCGGACATTGGGAAGATGCTGAAGTGTGCCGTCGGATCGCTGTCTGGATGCGCGCTGCCATAGGCTATATCGAAGGCATGAACCTTAAGATCGCCCGTTTCGGCGACAATATGAGAGAAGTGGCAGTGACCGAAGGTGACAAGGTCGAAGCCCAGATAAAACTCGGATGGTCCATCAATGGCTATGGCATCGGCGAACTCGCCAGGGTGCTTAACGATGTCACCGACCAGAGCGCCAATGAGCTTCTGAAGGTATATGAAGAAACCTATGACATTGCTCCGGAAGGACTTGTGGAAGGCCCTGCAAGGGATGCTATCAGGTACCAGGCAAAACTGGAGATTGCGTTGAAGACATTCCTCGATGAAGGAGGATTCGGCGCATTCACTACTACTTTCGAAGACCTGCACGGCCTGAAACAACTGCCTGGCCTTGCTGTCCAGAGACTTATGGAGGCAGGTTACGGATTCGGCGCCGAGGGCGACTGGAAGACTGCCGGATTGGTAAGGATCATGAAACTGATGTCCGCCGGTATGGGTCAGGGTACTTCTTTCATGGAAGATTATACATATCACCTGGAACCGGGCAACAGCATGATCCTGGGCGCTCACATGCTCGAGATATGTCCTTCTGTTGCCGCATCACGTCCAAGGATAGAAGTACATCCTCTCAGCATAGGCGGCAAGGAAGATCCTGCCCGTATCGTCTTCAACGGGAAAGCGGGACCGGCTATAGCGGCATCGCTGATCGATCTGGGAAATCGCTTCCGTCTTATAGTCAACGATGTTGAAGCCGTGAACGTGGAAAAAGAAATGCCGAAGCTGCCTGTGGCAAGAGTCCTCTGGAAGCCTCTGCCGTCACTGCAGGATGGCGCCGAAGCATGGATCCTGGCAGGAGGAGCGCACCATACATCGTTCTCGTATGACCTGACCGCTGAGTATATGCTGGATTGGGCTGAGATGGCAGACATTGAGTGCGTGCTCATAAATAAGGACACCAAACTGCTGGAGTTCAGAAATAATCTGAAGCTCAGTGATATTGTATGGCGTTTACGCTAAGACCTGTTAACAGCAAGATTTATTCATAACCGGCAATGTGCCGGAAGCTAAGCATAATAACGGGGCTGTCTTGAAATTTGTTATGGGCATGCTGTTCAGATCTTCTTGCTGTCCTCGTCGCAGGAAGTTGTAAATGCTCAAGTTTGCTCTCGCGAGGTCGCTGGCAATCACGCCATCCGGGCGTGTGCCGGCTAAAATCTGCATCCGGCAGATTTTACCTCACTCGAGCTGCTACTTATCGCATTACAACATTCAACTGCTCCTGCGGAGGCAATTCAGCTCTGAACAGCATGCTATCAGTATAGTTTCGAGACAGCCCTGTTGCTTTGGTGTCAGCATAATTTCAGTACCACTACCGTTTTTTACGGGATACTGCATGACACATGACCGCAAGTAATCAGGATCTCACACTTTCTCCCAAACCTTGTGCCGATAGCATGATATACTGGTATAATATAGGCATAGCTTTCAGATAAAAACATCAAATTATTCCGAGGTAGTGAAAATGTTATACCATGTTTCCAACACCCATAACCTTAGAATACTGAAACCAGGAGTATCAACGCATGGCAAGGCTTATGTGTATGCGATTGACAATATGGTCACCGGTTTGCTGTTTGGAGCTAAAAAGGATGATTTTGATTTTATTTTGTATGTAAATGAGGATGGCAAACCTGAAGTATACGAGTGCTGGAAAAATGCGTTTGAAGAAATATATAAAGGGGTTTCCTGCTCAGTATATGAAGTAGACGAAGCCGGTTTTTTAAGAGGTATTACAGGATGGAATGCCGAGTATGTGAATGAAAACGAGGTGGAAGTCCTCACAGAGACAGTAATCGATGACTTACATATCAGGCTTTGTGAAGAAGAAAAGAAGGGGAATCTTATAGTCCACAGGTTTGAGGATACTGAGCAGTTCAAGGCTATTATCTCAAATCATATCGTCGACAGGCTGATAAGATTCGGGATCCTGGACAGGCCCAATATCGACGAGAAGCTGATAAAGCATTACGGCAGGATGATCGAAGTATTAAAGGAGCTTATAAGCGGTACATATTTATAGGATTATAAGTTTGGACTTTGATGAAAGGGAGAAAGAAAGAAAAAAAGTAATAAGTCCGTGTTGTGTCATACATTTCTTTTTTACAGAATCCTTTTTATGATTAGAAAAAAATAACGTTATGTCGAATAAAATTAGGGTAATAATAACGTACAGAAACATTAGCACATATAATAAAATAGACTTTATTTTTGTTAATTATTGCCGATATAATTTGATAAGAACCATGATATAATTAGAATACCAAGAATCAAAAGTATATTATGATATAACACATGTCCATTTTTTATTGATTGTTGGAACTATATTGATATAATATAAGTATCTGCGTATAAGCAGAATGTTATTTAGGAGTTGATTTAAATGGCAACCAAGAGTATTACTAAAAATATTGACATCAGAGACAAAACTCTTGGGAAATCTTTGGTTAATGCTTTAGAGAACGCCAAGGGTAAAAAATCTAAAGAAGTGGAGTACAGTAAAGCATATAGAGAAATACGTGGAGATGAAATCAAGAAGATTTTTGGGTGAAACTAATGTTAGGTTATATCAGTGTTAACCTCAAAGCAATGATTGATGAAATTGGAGAGAGTGCTGTTAAAGCGCTTCTCTCCAATTTTTCATGTCCACTTAATAAAGATGTAGAGCAATTCTTAAGGATTAAAGCTATTGAGTTTTCAAAACAGGGTATTGCTCAAACACATTTAGTGTTTGCACAATATAAAGATAAACCAGTTTTGGTAGGCTATTTTACATTGGCTAATAAATTTCTTGCAATATATAAGAGTAGTTTGAGTTCAAGTTATAGAAAAAGGATGAGTAGATTTTGCCAGTTTGACCCGGAGTTTAAAAGGTATACTCTTGCAGCACCTCTTATAGCACAATTGGGAAAAAATTATTATAACGGATATAATAAATTAATCTCAGGTGATGAGTTATTAAAAATGGCTTGTGATAAAGTGAGTGAGAGCCAAAGAATAATAGGTGGCAAAATAGTATATCTTGAATGTGAAGATAAAGTAAAACTAATAGAATTTTATTCATCGAACGGATTTGTTGCTTTTGGTAAACGTAAACTTGATAGAGATGAAACTGAGGTAATGCAGGGAGAATACTTGATTCAAATGCTCAAATACTTAAAATAAGTACATAATAAAATATCATAATATCATAAAAAACAATAAAGCCCTTGAAACATTTAGTTCCAGGGCTTTTAAAATGGCAGGGGAGACAGGGATCGAACCCGCGGCACGCGGTTTTGGAGACCGCTGCTCTACCAGCTGAGCTACTCCCCTATAAAACTCTCCTTCGGAGAACTGAATTAAAGTATACAATAGAAAGCGTCATATTGTCAACATTATAGCTGCTCTGATACCTTCTCTGAACCAAGAGCTTCCTCGATAGCCCGGGATAACTGATCGGGGCATGATGTCGACTTGAAACCGCATTTCAATCCTTTGAGCTTGCGGGCTGCTTCTGCCGCGTCCATGCCTTCAAGAAGGGCTGAGATGCCTTTGAGGTTGCCGTTGCAGCCGCCGGTAAAGGTCACGTTATGAAGCTTTCCGGATTCTATGTCGAACTGTACCAGTGTCGAGCATGTACCGCTATTCCTGTGCCTGTATGTCAACTTTTCCTTCCTCCTTGCTGAGACTGTCAAGATCATATACAGCAAACAATTTGTTTATGGGTATTCCCATGCTGTGGAACTTTATTTCATACTCGGTCGGGATATTGCCTTCAAGAAAATCGCTGTTGTAAAGGTCAAACGTAGCCTTTACCAGGTCATATCCCGAAGCCCTGAACTCCTCGAGCGAGTAATTAAAAAAGTCCCTGTTATCCGTTTTGAACTCTATTACCGAACCCGGCTTCAGGATTCTCTTGTACATAGCCAGGAACTTCGGAGACGTAAGGCGTCTTTTGGCATGGCGCTTTTTGGGCCATGGGTCCGGGAAGTTGAGATATAATTTGCTTATCTCGCCGCTGTCGAATATTTCATCAAGTTTTTCGGCGTCGAAGCTTATGACTGCAAGGTTTCCGATACCTTCGGCAGGTATTTTGCGGATAAGCTTCAGCAGCACCACCGGGGATTTTTCCATGGCTATATAATTAATACCAGGATTTTCTGTCGCAAGGTGCATGATGAATTGTCCCTTGCCGGGACCTATCTCCATATGAATGGGGTTGTCATTCCGGAAATACTCATTCCAGCGGCCTTTGTATGCCTGGGGCTCGCTTATGAAATTGGCGCACTCAAGCAGCTTTTCATAGGCATTGGGCACATTTCGCAGTCTCATTCGGTCACCTCCCGCACTGGATTTTGCCCTATCCTATATAATAATGCATAAAAAAAAGCGAGGCAATACATACGATTGACCTTTTGCCGCACGAAATGTATAATGGCATTGATGTAAAGCAAAAATACTTGACAGTGAGGAAATTATGAAGGATAATATAAAAGCTGACCAGAACAGCCTTGATGCTGTCGGAGACGTTTACGAGACGGCCGTTCTGCTGGATTTTTACGGCCAGCTTCTTACGCCAAGGCAGTACGATATAATGGACCTGTATTACAACAGCGATTTCTCCCTCGGAGAGATAGCCGAGAACCTGAATATAAGCCGGCAGGGCGTACACGACAGCATAAGAAGGGCAAAATCCGCACTCGAGGGTTACGAGGAAAGGCTGGGACTTGTCCGGCGTTTCAAGGTGCAGGAAGAGAGCGTGGAAAAAGCGCTGAAGAGCCTCAGGGACATGGGCAGGAAAACTCCCTCGGTACAGGAGGATCCTGACTACAGGCAGGCGATAAAACTGCTTGAAAAGGTCCTTGACACATTATAAGCAAATTATTCCGATTATAGAGGTATCAGATGGTATTTGAAGGATTGTCAGAAAAACTGCAGAACCTGATGAAGAAAATAAGGGGTTCTGCCCGTGTGACCGAAAAAGACGTAAAGGAAATGATGCGCGAGGTAAAGCTTGCGCTTCTTGAGGCTGATGTCAACTTCAAGGTGGTAAAGGATTTTGTAAATTCGGTCACCGAGAGGGCAGTAGGGCAGACAGTTCTGGAAAGCCTCACTCCAGGCCAGCAGGTAGTCAAGATAGTGCATGAAGAGCTTATCAAGCTGATGGGCTCGGTGCCTTCAAAGCTCACATACTCACCTGCTCCTCCGACAGTATACATGATGGCGGGACTCCAGGGTTCGGGTAAAACCACCACCGCGGGAAAGCTCGCCAATTACCTTCGTAAGGAAGGAAAGCGTCCCCTGCTTGTGGCGTGCGACGTATACAGGCCTGCTGCGGTAAAACAGCTGCAGGTGGTTGGAGGTCAGCTCAATATCCCGGTTTTCGAGATGGGAACTGACAAGGATCCTGTAGAAATAGCCAAAAAAGCCGTAGAGCATGCCAAAAGCATGCAGTTTGACGTAGTAATAATAGATACTGCAGGACGTCTTCATATCGATGAAGAACTGATGGATGAACTCAAGCGCATCAGGGAGACTGTAAAGCCCCACGAGATCCTGCTGGTGGTCGACTCCATGACAGGCCAGGACGCAGTGAACGTGGCCGGTACGTTCAATGAGAAGCTTGGGATCGACGGTATCATCCTTACTAAGCTTGACGGCGATACCAGGGGCGGAGCGGCCCTTTCGACCAGGGCTGTTACCGGAAAACCCATCAAGTTTGTGGGCATGGGCGAGAAACTGAACGACCTTGAACCCTTTTACCCCGACAGGATGGCTTCGAGGATACTGGGCATGGGTGATGTCCTGAGCCTTATAGAAAAAGCCCAGAGCGCCTTTGACGAGAAGCAGGCCATGGAGCTTGAAAAGAAGATGAGGACGGCGACCTTTACCCTCGACGACTTCCTGGACCAGATGCAGCAAATCAGGAAGATGGGGCCGCTGAACCAGATCCTTGGGATGCTCCCCGGGTTCGACGCCAAGGCCCTGAAGGGCGTGGAGCTTGATGAAAAGCAATTTGCCCGGACGGTTGCCATTGTCCAGTCCATGACGAAGCAGGAGCGTGTTAATCCGTCCATACTCAATGCCAGCAGGCGCGCAAGGATCGCAAAGGGCAGCGGAACGACCGTGGCTGACGTGAATCGCCTTCTGAAGCAGTTCGAAGATATGAAAAAGATGATGAAACAGTTAACCGGAAGCAATGCAAAAAGAATGATGAAAGGCATGGGCGGGTTCAGGAAATTCTTCTGAAAGCCCGATACATTGGCAGTACAGGATGGCTAAAAATCCGACTAAAGATAGATTTGGCTCAGAACATATGAAAGGTGGTGAAAATAATGGTAAAGATCAGGTTGAAGAGAATCGGCGCAAAAAAGAAGCCATTTTACAGGATAGTTGTTGCGGACAGCAGGTCTCCCCGTGACGGCAAGTTCATCGACCAGGTAGGGACATATGATCCTTTGGCTGATCCTTCCATAATCAAGGTGGATGCAGAAAAGGTAAAGAAATGGCTGGGCAATGGCGCGCAGCCTACCGAAACGGTCAAGAAGCTCCTTAAAATAGCAGGAGTCACAGAGTAGTGTTTTTTCTGCAGCGAATGGAGGTAATCCAATGAAAGAGTTATTGGAGAGTATTGCGAAAGCATTGGTCGACAACCCTGACCAGGTTTCGGTGACCGAAATAGATGACGACCAGTCGTTGATCCTTGAGCTCAGAGTGGCCGAGGAAGACATGGGCAAGGTTATCGGGAAGCAAGGCAGGATCGCCAGGGCTATACGGGTTGTTATGAAAGCTGCAGCAATTAAAGAGAACAAGAAGGTTGTCGTCGAGATAATCTGAATAAAAAAGCAGGAAGGGTAAAACCACAACCTGCTTTTTTAATGTGTAAAAAGGGACGGGGTTTTTTGCACATTTTTGTGTAAGAAACCTCCGTCCCCGTCTGCACATTGAGTGAATTATTTCTTTGTAATGTAGCCTTCGGCTTTAAGGAGCTCAGCTATCAGCACGCCGCCGCCTGCTGCGCCTCTGATCGTGTTATGAGACAGGCTTATAAATTTATAGTCAAATATCGTGTCTTCGCGCAGCCTGCCGACGCTTACCCCCATTCCGTTCTCTATATCGCGGTCGAGCCTGGTCTGGGGCCTGTTGTCCTCTTCAAAATAAGTGATGAACTGTTTGGGCGCCGAAGGAAGGTTTAATTCCTGCGGAAGGCCTTTAAAGTTTTTCCAGCGGGTGATGATCTCTTCCCTGGAAGGCTTTTTCTTAAACCTGACAAATGTGGCTGCCATATGCCCGTCGGTCACAGGAACACGGATACACTGGGTGGTTATGACCGGGGATGTTGCCTTAACGATGGCGCCGTTCTCCAGCCTGCCCCAGATCCTTAAAGGCTCCTGTTCGCTCTTTTCCTCTTCTCCGCCAATATACGGGATAACATTGTCTGACATCTCGGGCCAGTCGCTAAATGTCTTGCCTGCGCCTGAAATAGCCTGGTAAGTACATGCCACGACCTCGACAGGCTCATAGTCCATGAGGGGGTGAAGAGCCGGGACATAGCTCTGTATGGAGCAGTTAGGCTTTACGGCGATAAATCCCCTTGAAGTTCCCAAACGTTTTCTCTGGTAATCTATCAGCTTTATATGCCCGGGATTGATTTCAGGTATGACCATTGGCACATCCGGTGTCCAGCGATGGGCCGAGTTGTTGGAAACGACGGGGGTTCCCGTCCTGGCATAAGCCTCTTCCAGGGCCCGTATTTCTTCCTTCTTCATATCTACCGCGCAGAAAACAAAGTCAACTTCCGATGCGACCTTCTCAACCTCGGAGGCGTCTTTGACCACTATGTTTTTGACTTTTTCGGGCATGGGAGATGTAAGCTTCCATCTTCCGCTTGTCGCTTCCTCGTAGGTTTTCCCTGCCGATCTTGCGCTTGCAGCGATTGATACTACTTCAAACCATGGGTGGTTTTCAAGGAGGGTAATGAATCTTTGCCCTACCATGCCGGTGCCGCCGACTATACCAACCTTCAGTTTATCAGACATAACAGTGCCCCTTTCAGTACTTTATTAACATTTTATGCTGATCACACAGACGCTGAATAATTATTCTAATAATAAATGAAAACATTTTGATTATCAACTAGTATATTTTATAAAATAACTGGGCATAATATATGGTCATTTTGCATCCCAGTCAATGTTGGTCCATTGTTGTATGCATATGCCATTGTCCCGGCAGTAGAAAGTTTTTATGTGATTATCTTTTCTCCCATAAACTGAGCGTGAGGTTACAGCTTTGCCATCCGCATCCGTGCTGTGGCTTTCCACCAGGATATACTCTGTCACTGCTGAAGGAGTAATAGTATCCGGAAGTTTCCCGGGTGAATAATTGGTTCGGGATATGACATTGCTGTCCTTATCCATTTCCAGCACAGATATTTTATTGGGCGGCAGCACGACAGTCATTGTCACTTTGACAGATGAACTGACAGTTTTGCTTATTCCGTTTTCGGTCACGGTCACCTTTTCATCCAGCGCTTTTGAAAACGTTGCGCCCTCATCTTCAAAATAACCAAGCCTGGCGCTGTTTCCCGAAACAACGTAAACCTTACCGTCATGGCTCTGGTAAACAGGGTTGAACTGATAAATCGTGTCTGCGGTGTCCGGAGTGACATAAACCGTACCCTCCAGAATGATACTGTCTTCATCATCGCGCAGGATGAAGCTCGTATGAACATCACAGACCACCTTGCCGGTAACCGTGGTTATATAGCTGTTCTCTTTTTCATCGGCAGGGACCCGTGCCGCATAAAATGGTATTCCGTCAACTCCCTCAAAAACATACTCTTTTGCGTCGGGATGCTCTCCAGCTTTCGGCACGAGGGTTGCATACAGACGCTTCTGGTACTTGCTGTAATCTATGTTCAGATTGTTCAGACCGCCCGGAAAGAATTTACCGGCATTGTCGTTTAAAAATTTTTCCGTATCGAAAAGATCCAGGTATTCATCAGTGATAAAAACACCTATCAACCTGTCTCTGGCTTTTACTTCCCCTTTATCTTCAATGGCAAGCTGGCAGCCCGATGCCGAAACCAGTATCATAACAACCAAAAATGCTGATAACAATCTTTTATTCATCATCGTCGCCCTCCAGGTTTCCGTCAAATTTTAAAATATCCCCCACATCACATGAAAGGTAATAACATATTTTATTTATGGTGCTGAAGCGGACGCCCTTTGCCTTGCCGCTTCTTAATATTGAAAGATTAGCTTCGGTGATCCCTATTAGGGCGCATAACTCCTTGGAGGTCATGCCTCTCTTTTTGAGGACTTCTTCAAGATGAACCCTGATAGCCATAATGCAGTCCCCCTCAAATGATCATGTCGTGGTCTTCCTTAAGCTGCCTGGTTTCCCTGATGTACTGCGCAAAAAGCAAAGCAGCAAGCAAAAAGGCTATTGAAAAGACAGGCATTAGGATCGTACTGTCTGTGACAAACAGTTTGCGGATAAAAACAAGCTGCAAAAGGTTATATCCGAGATTTGAAAGGATACTCAGCACTACAGCCAGCCTGCACGTGCGGGAGAGCCTTTCGGCGCAGATGACCGACATTTCGGAATACCGGTCGGAGGACAGCTCAGACAGCAGGTTTTGTCCGCGGATTACCACTGGTATTATCATCGCAGTTGATATGGCATCAGCAATATACCCAAGGACGAGGAAGACATAACTTATGCCAAGACCATCTTCGTTTCCTGTATTGCTTTGACGGAGCCTTGCAAAGGAATCGAGAAGTTCGCTGAACCTGGCTCCGAAAACAAAAAATACAACAAAGATGTTTAATGCATAAAGCAGGATCATCAGGTACTTCTGGAGTCTGCCGGCATCAGCGGAAAAGAACAGGCGCGTGATCCTGATAAGAACATAACTGACTAAAACGGAATAGACTATCACTCCAAGAAAGGCCTTGCCGGTGCCATATCCCAATGAGCTTCCCAGGAAGTTGCTGAGAAAACCCGGATTAACCATATAGTATATCACTATGAACAGCACTGCGCTCAATACAACCAATAGGGTGTCTTCAGCGTACAGTTTGCGCTTTTTACGAAGTAAAAACAGGATAATTAAGGGAATAAGGCATATCGCCGAATAAATAACGATAGATACCAAGTTGCCAAGACTGCCTGACAGGGACAGCATCCGCAGCAAAGAACCGATCTGTTCGAAAGGGAATGCCATCACGACGGAGAAGCCCTGGAAAAGGAACTTTCCGGCAAGACTTAATATTACGCAGGCAATTGCCTCACATGCGAGAAAGGTATAAAATAGTTTATGTTTCATATTGTCCTCCGAAAATTATTGTAAAACGATAATTCTGTTTTTATTATATGATAAAATTATCGTTTGTCAATAATTTTCGATAATATTAAGCTGTTTACAAATGTGAACTCGCATGCTATAATATTACGGCGTGAGTAAAGAGCGGTCCGCTGTCTGCATTGTTCAAAAATAAGAATGTTTTATATGTAGTTGATTGAACAGATATGAACGCTCTATGAATGGAGGAAAATACGATGGATATTATTCGTGCTCTTGAACAGGAAGGCATGAAGAAAAACCTTCCGAACCTCAAAATCGGTGATTATGTAAAGGTCAACGTAAAGGTCAAAGAAGGAAACCGTGAAAGGATCCAGGCTTTTGAAGGAACCATCATAGCCATGCGCGGCGGCGGAATCAGGAAGACTATTACCGTCAGAAGGCTTTCCTTCGGCATAGGCGTTGAGAGGGTTTTCCCGGTTCATTCTCCCAAGGTTGACTCCATTGTGATCATCAGGAGAGGTAAGGTAAGAAGAGCAAAACTCTACTACCTGCGCAACCGTGTTGGTAAGGGAGCAAGAGTTAAAGAGGATATCGGCGCTTCGAAAGATTAATTGCATTATGAAAGAAGAGGACATGGAAAGTCCTCTTTTTTATATTCTCCCATAAAGGAGCTTCCTGGTGGTATAAATAATCAGGCAGGTCATGTTATGCCTTTTATGTTATAATTAATTGTATAAAATTCCATGGACGGACTTATAAAAGTGAGGTCGCCATGAAAAAGGCTTTTGCCATCGGAGCCGTGATAGTACTCCTTGTTTTTGGGTTGTTAATCATCTATTCTATTGGCTATTTTAAATACCAGGGACTTAACCTCCTTCAGGGAAGGAATGTGTTCTGGAGAAACGGGCACAGGCCGGAATATCACTTTTCTGTCATTGGACAAGCTGATGACACCTTCTGGCAGTCTGTAAAGGAAGGCTGCCTTGCCGCTGCCGAAGAATTCAATGTGGCAGTCGAATTCAATGTTCCGCGTTTTACCAACCTGGAAGAACAGCTAATGTATCTCGATATAGCAATCGCGTCAAAGGTTGACGGCATTATTACCCATGTACTTGACGAGGAAAAGTTTACGCCCCTTATTGACAAGGCTGTTGATTCCGGAATACCTGTGATAACCATTGAGGCAGAGGCAAAGGAGAGCAAGCGTAATGCCTATGTAGGCACCAATACCTTCAACCTGGGCCGCGAAGCCGGTAAACTGGTACTGGAAGCCAAGGGGGAAAAAGCAAATATCGCTATCATTCTCAGCGACTATATTGACGGCGCTGTCAATGTTCCCCAAAACCTGAGGATTGCAGGTACAAAGGACACCCTCAAGGACATGCCAGGTATGACCATAAAAACTTTCTCATCCAGCACGGGATTCTTCAGCGCCGAGGAGGTCACCAGAAGAATACTCATCGATTATCCTGAGATAGATACCATTATCTGCACCAGCTCCAAGGACACAATCAGCGCAGCCCAGATTATAGTTGATCTCAACAAGGTCGGGCAAATCACCCTTATAGGTTATGATGACGCGCCTGAAATCCTCAGATACATTGAAAAGGGCGTGATTTACGGCACGGTTGTGGCTAACCCTTATGAGATAGGCTATGAGAGCATTAAAACCATGATCGAGATCAAAAAGGACAGAATGACGACGATCTATGTTGATACGGGAGCAAAAGTGGTTACTTACAGCAATATAGGAGACTATATTGACAAACTTGCCGAAATCTCCGATAAGGAACAAGCAGAGCCATGAAAAGGTTAATCAGAATACTTTCGCTTAACCGGATCAGAAAAAAGCTAATACTCTATTTTATGGTGACCACGCTTCTTATGGGAATGGCGTGCTTTGTCTCCTATTACAATGCCCAGATGCTTGCGTCAGGCATGGATGCCATTTTTGAGAACAACCAGTATCTTAGTGATATCAGTGATACCGTAGCCAACGTCCAGAGCACCCTCGAGAGTTACCTGTCAACCAGTCATTCCGAAAGCCTCAAGGATTATTTCAGGTATTCCGCCAGTCTCAGAAACACCGGGAATGAAATAAACGAAATGATCTACGATTCCGAAAGCGGGCTTTTGCTGCACGATATCGGCAATATGATCAACACTTACCTGGACTACAGTGATACTGCCGTCAGCGCCAAGCGGGGCAGGGATATTGAAAAGTATACGCAATATTATACCGAAGCCAGCAAAGTATATGACTATATCAATCTGTATATCAACAAGCTGATGCAGAACCAGTTCCAGGAAAACACAAAGGGCTATACCCTGATTAAGGGACGTCTGGGTTACATACTGCTTATCAACTTCCTGATTATTATTGGCATCATAAGCTTCAATATAATTTTTATCCTGAGGATGACTTTCAAAACCACCCAGCCCATTATAAGCCTGGCCAAAGCGGCCAACGAAATATCAAACGGAAAGTATGATGTTGAAAGGGTTTCGGTTGACAGCAACGACGAGATCGGCATTATGGCTGATGCCTTCAACCGAATGGCTGAAAGCATCAGGGAGCAGGTGGCGGCCATCAGGGAGAAGGCCGAACTGGAAACCCGGCTGAAGGAACAGGAAATGCAGAACCTCATAATAAAAAGCCACCTGAAGGAAACCGAGCTGCAGGCGCTGCAATCACAGATCAATCCCCATTTCATTTTCAATACGCTCAATGCCGCGGTACAGCTTGCCATGTTTGAAAAAGCGGACAGGACCTGCTATTTCATAGAGTGTTTCTCCAACCTGTTCCGTTACAACTTAAGAAGTCTTGACAGCCCCGTAACGCTTCGTGATGAAATCGAGAACATCAACAACTATATTGCTTTATTGAAGGTGAGGTATGCGGACAGAATCAATTATCTCCAGGAAGTGGATGAAAATATCCTGGATATCCCGATACCCTGCATGGTGCTGCAGCCCTTAATTGAAAACGCATTTATCCATGGCATCAGTGAACTTGAATCAGGCGGTACCATTATCCTTAGGGCCATGGAAGACGGAGAAAACTTTATCATTGAGATAGAGGATAACGGTGTGGGGATGGATCAGGAAAAAATAGATCAAATACTCAGGGATGACACCGAAGACAGCAGACCTTCCGGATCTGTGGGCCACACCACGGGTATAGGCACCAGAAATGTTATGCAGAGGCTGCGAAATTTTTTCGACTATGAACACATATTGGATATCATAAGCCGTAAACCCGGCGGTACAAAAGTTGTGATAAGCATACCCAAATACTGCGTCCAGAGGAAGAAGGAATGTCTCCATGCTTAAGATTATGGTGGTTGATGATGAAAACATCGTGATTGAATCAATCAGGTACATTGTGGAAAAGAATTTTGACAATGTGATCGTGGCAGAAACCGCAAGGTCAGGACGTGAAGCTATTGAAAAGGTCGAAGCCGTCAAGCCGGATCTGATCTTCATGGATATTCGCATGCCCGGCATCAACGGCATTGATGCCATACGGGAGATCAAGGAGATCTATCCCCAGGTTGAGTTTGTTATAATTTCCGCCTATGAACAGTTTGAGTATGCGAAGGAGGCGGTAAACCTCGGGGTCGTGGAATACATGCTGAAGCCTTTGAACCGAATGAAAATCATTGAAATTATCCGGCAGGCCGAGCATCGTCTTAACGAGGCAAGAAAGAAAAAAAGAATGGAACTTGAACTGAAAGAAAAGTTTGAAAGGGTATTGCCGGTGCTGGAGCATGGCTTCATTTATTCCATCCTGCTTTACGAGGACTATAACCAGGAAATCAGTAATTATGCGCGTTTACTGGAGCTCCCGGAAGGCCCGGGTTATGTCATGACCCTGGAATTCGGGGAGCAAAAGCAGTCGGGGAAACTGGGCAATGTTATCGGATCAAGCGTTTTAAGCCAGTCATTCTATCCCCGGCTCAGGGAAATTATTAAAAGCCGTATGAACTGTATTGTAGGTCCCGTCATGCTCAACCGTGTCGTTTGTTATGTGCCTGTTTACGATCATAATGACGATTATGATGAGAGACTGAAGGCCGTTGAAGCCGGGAAGCACATTATTGAGAGTATCACCAAATGGGTTGATGCTTCCTTCCGCATAGGCATCGGCAGCATACAAACCAGCGATAATATTATGACGTCGTTCTCGGAATCCATACGGGCAGTCAAACATGCCAGCGCCAACGAAGTCATTCATATACATGATATTCCGCAGGAAGCCAGGATCAACCAGGTCCTGTTCAATGCAAGGGAGAAGGAATTCCTGGAAAAGGCCTTTTTGGGTGATACAAGGGAATGCCTGGTCCTCTTTTCGCAAATATATGATGAATTGGCCGCAAATATGCAATACACCTTTGAGGATATCAAGGAAAGACTTTTGGAACTGGTTGTCATGCTTCACCGTAAGGCGCTGGAACTTGACATCGAAGACAAGGATGCCTTAAGGGACCGCAGTTACCTGAAGGAATTTCTCGATATTGACGACCCCATGCTTCTGAAAAACTGGTGCAAAGGACAGATTGAAACCATAACCGCGAGCATCAGGGCATCAAGGACAAAACGGTGCCATCACCTTATAAGTACAGCCATGAGTTACATAGACGCAAACTTCAGCAGGGATATATCTCTTGAGGAGGTATCCAGGGAGACGGGGCTGAGTCCACAGTATTTCAGCCGTTTCTTCAAGGAAGAAACAGGTGAGAACTTCATAGATTATCTGACCAGGGTTCGCATCACGGAAGCAAAAAGACTGCTCAGGGAAAAGAATCTTAGCGTGAAGGAAATCTGCTATAAGGTGGGATATAATGACCCCAATTATTTCAGCAAGATATTCAAGAAAGCGACCGGGTACAGTCCGTCAAACTATATGGAATGAATCAGTTTCAGAGTTCGGTATGCCGCTAAGGTAGAAGGAGGTGTCTTCGTTGATTGCAAGAAGGCCTTGCATGACCGTACTTGTATTGCTCTGCCTTATCGTGCTGATTTTCCCGGGATGTACGGGCGACAATGCGATACCTGCCCAGCAAACCGGGGATGATAAGGAATCTGTCATCAAAATAGGCTTCTCCATGGGATCAACCGTTCAGGAGCGCTGGCAAAGGGACAGGGATATCTTTGTGGCAAGGGCTAAGGAACTCGGTGCCGAGGTGCTGGTCCAAAACGCCAACAATGACCATACAGTACAAATGAGACAGGTCAGGGAACTGATAGATGAGGGAATTGACATTCTGGTAATTATTCCCCATGACGCCGAAGCCAGCGCGGAGGCTGTAAGAATGGCAAATAAGGCGGGCATCAAGGTTATTTGCTATGATCGCCTGATAAGGAACGGGGGGGCTGATCTTTATATTTCCTTCGACAATGTCAAGGTGGGGGAATATAAAGCCAAAGCGGTTCTGGAAAAAGTTCCGAGGGGCAACTATGTGATCATCAGGGGGGCACCTACAGACTATAACAGTTACATGCTGTATCAGGGATATATGAATATTCTTGGCGAGCCTATCCGCAACGGGGATATAGAAATTGTCGCCGAAGGATCTGCCCATGACTGGGCATACGAAGAAGCCTTTAAACTAGTGGAAAAGACTATTGAGAGAGGCGTGGAGATTCACGCCATCGTCGCGGCAAATGATACTTTGGCTGATGCCGCCATAGAGGCGCTTTCTGAGAAAAGGCTCGCGGGAAAGGTGGCAGTAGTGGGGCAGGACGCCGATCTTTCCGCCTGCCAGAGGGTTGTGGAAGGAACACAGCTTATGACCGTTTACAAGCCAATAGACAGGCTTGCCAAGGCTGCCGCCGAAGCAGCGGTCAAAATTGTTAAGGGTGAGGATCTGGGAATAGAGGAAACCATTTTTGACGGAACATATCAGGTGCCTTATCGTAAGCTGGAACCCATTCCGGTAACTAAGGAAAACATGATAGACACCATAATCAAAGACAGCTTTCATCGCCTGGAGGATATTTTTATCAATGTACCAAAGGATCAATGGCCAAAGATTGATTAGCCTGAAATGATTATGATAGCAATATTTTATTATGGAAGAATGCAAAATATCAGGAAAATTTTAACCTTAAAAATCTCCATGTATAATCGGGGAAATAACACATTGGTTTAAAATTGCCAGCATTTTCATAATTATCTCAAGGGATTATAAACATGCCTTCATTTACAATTAATATAGGTGCAAGGCCTTAAAAATTGGAATGGAGGAATGGTAATGAAAAGGAAACTGTCATTGTTTCTTGTTTTGGCTCTCTTGGTAGGTATGTTCGCATTGACCGGCTGCGGCCAGGGCTCAAGCAAGCTCATCGGTGTTGCAATGCCGACACAGTCGCTGCAAAGATGGAACCAGGATGGCGCTAACGTCAAGAAAATGCTGGAAGAAAAAGGTTACCAGGTAGATCTCCAGTATGCCAACAACGACGTTAACCTTCAGATCCAGCAGATCGAAAACATGATCACCAAGGGCTGTAAAGTTCTGGTTATCGCTGCAATCGACGGATCGTCTCTTACCGATGTTCTTAAGAAAGCAGCAGATGCCAAGGTCAAAGTTATCGCTTACGACCGTCTTATCATGCAGACACCTAATGTAGACTATTATGCTACTTTCGATAACTTCAAGGTCGGTGTTCTCCAGGGTACATACATTGAAGAGGCCCTTGGACTGAAGGAAGGAAAAGGCCCGTACAATATTGAGCTGTTTGCCGGATCTCCCGATGACAACAACGCATACTTCTTCAATGACGGTGCTATGAGCATCCTTCAGAAGTACATTGACAATGGTCAGCTCGTTGTTCCCAGCGGACAGACCGAATTCAACAAGATAGCTATACAGGCCTGGGAGTCGGCCAAGGCACAGGCCAGGATGGACAACCTGATTACAGCGAACTATGCTGGCGGAAAGAAACTGGATGCTGTCCTGTCTCCCAACGACAGCCTGGCCATCGGTATTGTAGCTTCCCTGCAGAACAATGGCTATGGCACACCTGACAAACCTTTCCCCATCCTGACCGGTCAGGACTGTGACAAGGCCAATGTTAAGGCTATAATCGAAGGCAAGCAGTCCATGTCTGTCTTCAAAGACACCAGGACACTTGCGGCAAAGGTTGTTGAGATGGTCGACGCTCTGCTCCAGGGCAAAGAAGCTCCTGTCAACGACACCACGACCTATAACAATGGCGTGAAAGTTGTTCCTTCATACCTCTGTGAACCAGTCTTCGCAGACAAGAACAACTACAAGCAACTCCTTATCGACAGCGGATATTACACTGAGGACGATATTAAATAGCTGATTTTCCGGACACCTACCCCCAAGGTGTCCGGTTTGGAGACGGCAAGACTCCGGTTTTGCCGTCTCCAAACCGGTTCTTATTAATAAATGACAAGGTTCCCGGACCCTGCCTGATCTTCTGTAAGCTGGCAGGGGTGTGGTTCTGTTTTGTAATGGGCTGAAAAGTAGCCCATTATCCTATAAGAAGTCAAACAAAGGAACAGGGGGATGAAATCTTGGGAACAATCCTTGAGATGCGAAATATCACAAAGGTATTTCCCGGTGTTAAGGCCCTTGACAATGTTAATTTCAAGGTGGAAGCCGGCGAGATCCATGCCCTGGTCGGTGAGAACGGAGCAGGCAAATCAACCCTTATGAATGTCCTTAGCGGAATATATCCATACGGCACTTATAGCGGCGAAATCATATTTGAGGGGAAAGTATGCTGCTTCGGAAGTGTCAGGGACAGCGAAAGAGTAGGCATTGTTATAATCCATCAGGAACTTGCCCTTGAACCCTACATGTCCATCGGGGAAAACCTGTTTTTGGGAAATGAGCGGCAGAAGAACGGATTTATCAACTGGAACAAAACCCATCTGGAAGCCAGGGAATTGCTAAAAAGAGTAAAATTGAATGAAAACTCCCAAACCTTGGTTAAAGATATTGGCGTTGGCAAACAGCAACTGGTTGAAATCGCCAAGGCACTGGCCAAAAAGGTAAAACTTCTGATACTGGATGAACCGACAGCTGCCCTGAACGAGGAAGATTCCAACAATCTTCTGAACCTTATTCTGGAACTTAAAAGAGATGGAATAACATGTATCCTTATCTCCCACAAGCTCAATGAAGTATTGAAGGTGGCGGATTCCATCACTATTTTAAGGGACGGCGCAGCCATTGAAACTCTCAAGGTTGGCGTTGATGACATAAATGAAGACAGGATTATCAAGGGCATGGTCGGAAGAACCATGGTCAACCGTTTCCCGAAGCGGGAACCTAAAATCGGGGACGTGGTTTTTGAGGTCAGGAACTGGAATGTATACCATCCGCTGATTCATGACAGGAGAGTTATCAAAGACGTCAGCATCAAGGTTCGAAAGGGAGAAATCGTTGGCATATCCGGACTTATGGGAGCCGGCAGGACAGAATTTGCCATGAGCATTTTCGGGAAATCCTACGGCAGCCGGATATCCGGCCAGATCTTCAAAGACGGTAAGCCGGTTGAATTCAATACTGTCCGCCAGGCAATAGATAACGGTGTTTCCTATCTCACTGAGGACCGGAAAACAGCAGGACTTATCCTGATCGACGACATCAGGCACAATATCACGCTGCCCAGCCTGAAAAAGGTCAGCAAGAGAAAATGGTTCATTAATGAAAACAAGGAGATCAAGGTTGCGGAAGAATACCGGTCCAAGCTGGCCATCAAGTCTTCCAGCATTCTTCAGAAAACAGGCAATCTTTCCGGTGGAAACCAGCAGAAGGTGGTCCTGAGCAAATGGATCTTTTCCCACCCGGATGTGCTGATACTTGATGAACCCACCCGGGGAATAGATGTAGGAGCCAAGTATGAGATATACACCATTATCAATCAACTGGCCGATGAAGGGAAATCCATCATTTTCATCTCGTCGGAACTTCCCGAGATCCTTGGGCTGTGCGACAGGATCTATGTCATGAATGACGGTCGCATTGTGGGTGAATTAAGCAGGGAGGAAGCTTCCTCGGAAAGTATAATGAAATGCATTATGCAGAGTAACAGGGAGGTAGTGTAATTAATGGATAGCCTTGGAAAAGCTTTAAAGAACAATATCCGACAATATGCCATGCTCATTGCCCTGGTGGTCATCATGATTTTCTTCGAGATTGCCACCAATGGAGTTCTCCTCTATCCGATGAATGTGACAAACCTTGTTCTTCAGAACAGTTATGTGCTGATTCTGGCCATCGGTATGACACTTTGTATCCTGACCGGAGGTAATATAGACCTCTCTGTAGGCTCTGTGGTCGCGTTCATAGGTGCCATAACAGGCTCGCTCATGATCAATATGAGAATGCCCATGTTACCGACCCTTTTGATCACTTTGGCCATTGGTCTGCTCATCGGCCTCTGGCAAGGCTTCTGGATAGCCATAATACGTATTCCGGCGTTCATTGTTACCCTGGCAGGCATGCTGATTTTCAGAGGACTGACCAATACAATCCTCGAGGGACAGACTCTGGCGCCTTATCCGCCTGAATACCAGGTTATCAGCGCAGGATTCATACCTGACTTCCTCAATTTCTTCGGTGCGGGTTTCAATGTTACCACAATAGTGGCAGGAATAGTGTTTTCGATACTGTATGTCGTGATGGCAATAAGAAAGCGAAGGGAACGCGCAAGATATGGTTTTGAAAACACGCCTGCAGCATTCTTCATAATTCAGGCCATTATTGTTGTGGGCGGAATCATGCTCCTTTCCTACTGGCTTTCAGCATACAAGGGCATACCGGTCATATTTGTCATAATCAGTGTTCTTGTTGCCGGCTATACCATATTTACACAAAATACTATAGCCGGGCGTTACATTTACGCCATGGGCGGCAATGAGAAGGCGGCACAGTTATCAGGTATCAATACCAACAAAGTCCTGTTCTTTACATATGTAAACATGGCCGTGCTGGCCACCATTGCCGGAATCAGCTTTTCCTCGCGCATCAATTCGGCCTCTCCCGTAGCGGGGCAGAACTTTGAACTGGATGCCATCGCGGCGTGCTTTATTGGAGGTGCGTCGGTCAACGGCGGCGTGGGAACGGTTATAGGAGCCATTATCGGAGCCCTTGTCATGGGCGTTCTTAACAACGGCATGAGCATCATGGGCGTAGGTATTGATATGCAGCAGAATATTAAAGGCCTGGTACTTCTGATAGCTGTCGCCTTTGATGTAATTTCCAAAAGAAAATCAAGAACATAAGTATACGCAAGCTCGACGGGCGCCCGGATCATTTTCCGGGCGCTTTTTATTCTTAGTTCTCATTACCTCGTCTTTATCCAGACTGTCTGGTAAGGTTTCATCTGCGTTATGACCTCGTTCAGGCATGATGAAGGTACAGCTATTGCTTGAAGCGATTTTAGGTTACAATAGAGATATGTCCTGACCAATATTAATCATGGAGTGATAGGATGAACATTCAGTGGTTTCCCGGGCATATGGCCAAAACAAGGCGAATCATGGCAGAAAACCTTAAGCTGGTGGACGTTGCCATAGAGCTTTTGGACGCCCGTATCCCCATATCGAGCAGGAACCCTGATATTGACACACTGCTTAAAAACAAACCAAGGGTAATAGCGCTAAACAAAAGCGACCTGTCCGACCCTGCCCGCAACGAGGAATGGAAGGATTACTTTGCAGGGAAGGGTATCAGTGTCGTATTTACCAATGCAATCACGGGCATGGGCCTGGGAGAGCTGAAATCCAAGCTAAGGGAATTAACCCGGAACAAGCTTGAATCGGCCCAGGCGAGAGGACGTCTTCACAGGCCGGTAAAGACCATGGTGGTCGGAATCCCCAATGTCGGGAAGTCTGCATTTATAAATAAAATAGCCGGGAAAGCCAGCGCTGTCACGGGGGACAGGCCTGGTATCACCAGGACCCAGCAATGGGTACGTGTCAATCCCGAGATCATACTTATGGACACGCCCGGGATCCTGTGGCCTAAGTTTGAGGATAGGAATACAGGATTAAATCTTGCCTTTACAGGGGCCATAAAGGATGAAATAATGGATACCGCAGAGCTTGCGGCAAAGCTTATGGAAGTCCTGGCCGATACTTACCCGGAAAAGATCATGGAACGGTATAAACTTGAAAGCGTTGAAGGGAAAACCGGGTTCCACCTCCTGGAGGAGGCCGGAAGAAGGCGCGGCTGCCTTGTTTCAGGCGGTGAAGTAGACCTGAACAGGATAGCCGTCATTGTTCTTGACGAGTTCAGGGGCGGGAAGATAGGAAAAATAACACTAGAGTTTCCACCCAGGGAGGATATTGAGAAATGAAGAAACCGACGCTTAAAAGCCTTAAGGAACAGGCGGATGCCATGGAAGCGGAGCAAGCCTACAAATGGCTGAAGTCGCTTTCAGAAGAATACGGGGACTATGTCGATGATCTTGCCGATAATTATTATAAGCGATGGTTAAAAATACGCGCCGAAGAGGAAAGGCTGCTTAAAATGTCGGCCATGGAGCTTGAGGCATACGGAAAAGGTTATTTGTATGTCGGCGGGATAGACGAGGCAGGGAGAGGACCGCTGGCCGGACCTGTCGTGGCAGCGTGCGTCATACTTCCTCCCGGTGTCGTGATACACAGGCTCAATGATTCGAAGAAGCTGACGGAGCAGGCAAGGGACGAGCTGTATGACATAATAAAGGAAAAATCGGTATCATACGGCATTGGGATAGTGAACAACCGGAAAATAGATGAAATAAACATTTATGAAGCCACCAGAAAAGCCATGGAACTTGCCGTCAGCCATATGAAGATCAAACCGGATTTTCTCATAATCGATGCAGTAAGGCTTAGCCTCGACATACCACAGAGATCGGTTCCGAAAGCTGATCAGAACTCGGTTTCGGTAGCCGCAGCCTCTATCCTGGCCAAGGTGACGAGGGATCGGATAATGGAGAAACTGGACCTGAAGTATCCCGGCTACGGGCTGGCAAAGCACAAGGGCTATGGTACCGGGGAACATATCCGGGCTATCAGGGAAAAAGGTTTAAGTCCCATACACCGTGTAAGCTTTACGAAAAATATTAAGTAAATTACGGGTGGTTTTATGAACACGGCAAATGTCAACCAGGCAGCATCAAGGCAAATTCTCCAGATACTGGCCAGGAATACTGCGGACAGCCAGGTAGCCCTTGAGACCCTGAACGCGGGAGACATTATCAGGGGAAGGATACAATCCGTCGATAATGGCCTGCTCCTGATAAAGCTGCTTGACGGCGCCGTTTTTACTGCCCAAGCCCCCGAAGGGTTCGCGGCGGGAGCTGGAGATCCTGTAACCCTGATGATAGGAGAGAAGATGAATGATCAGCTTACCGCCCGGATAATCAGCGAGCCGCAGGCCGGAAGCAGACCAGTTGAAGAAAATACGCTTGTAAACAGAATACATAATGCTCTCAGCTCTTTAGGCGTGGCCGCATACGGAAAGGTGGCCGAAAAGGTAATGGAGCTTCTGAAAGAAGAACCCGGCATGCCCCTGGACAAAGCGGCATTTCTCGTGGCAAACGGTCTTTCCGGCAACCGGGATCTCCGGGAGATAATCGGGAAGATAGCAGATCATGAATTCAACCTCCATGAAAATCTGAAAGAACTTGAAAACAACCTCCTGGATTTGACGAAGGCCATGGATCCGGGGAAAAGCGCGGCGATGATTAAGCCTGTGATCATAAAGCAGACCATAGAGGATCTTTCCGCTGAACTTAAACTCATCTATCCGGAAGTTCCCGAAAAGCTCATTGAATCAATTTCGGAAAAGCTGAACGAGATCCTGATGAAAACGCTGATGGAAGAGATGAACGGAAAGGGAAGCGCCGATGCGTCCAATATCGTGACGAAGGAAGTCTTTGAAGCCATTATTGGCAACGCCATGCGATTATCTTCCGCTGATAAAGGATCCGGCGCAGTTTCGGATAAATCGTACCCGGTTTTTGATCCCGGGCAGGCAGAAAAAATACTGAAAGTAATAAACAGGACCCTGGAGGATTATCATACAAAAGCTGAAAAACTTTCAAGAGAAGGAGAAGATGGCGTAAAAGAAATGAAAGAAGCCATCGGTAAGCTTTTTGACAAGGCATACATAAAGGCTGACGACGGAATTGTCAGGGATATGGATACCAGGGAAAAGACCCAGGCCCTGAAAGATATAATGGAACTGGCACAGAAAGTCATAAGGCATGCCGGAGACAACGCCAGGGAATCCATTACGCCCGTTTTCAGGGAGATCGACAATGCCTTTAAATTCTTTTCCCAGGTGGTTACATACAACTCAATCATCCAGCTTCCATTGAAGATAAACGGCAGCGATTCCACCGGCGAACTATACATAATGAGGCGTAAAAGAGGGCGTAACGGCATCGATAAGGAAAACTTCACCCTGTTTATGTCCCTTGAGACAAAAAGCCTCGGGCTCGTCGAATCATATCTCAACGCTGCCAGGAAGCGCATTACAATAAGTTTCAGGGTCGAAAGCGAAGACCTGCTCAAGGTGTTTAAGGATAATCAGAAAGCCCTTTATGACAGACTACTTGAAAAAGGTTACATCCTCGTGGAGATGAAGTGCAGGCTGCTGGATGGCGAAAGACTCAATCCCTTCAACGCTGGAGCAAGGGAAAAAGAGCTTTTTGGCAGCGAAACGAGAGTGGATATACGGATATAAGAGGTAATTTTATGGCATCGGACAAGAACGGGGCTAATAAAATAAAGAAGGCTTCGGCTTTGAGTTATACCCCCGGCGAGGATAAGGCGCCGAAGGTCATAGCTTCGGGCAAGGGCGAAATAGCGCAGAAAATAATCGAAAAAGCCCGGGAAGCGAGGATCCCGGTATACGAGGATGCTCACCTTGCCGAGGCTTTGTCACACATTAAGCTTGGCGAAGAGATACCTTCAGAGCTTTATGAAGTTGTGGCCGAAGTGCTTGCATTTATCAGCAGGCTGGATGAGAACTACGGTATCAGTAAAAAGCTAACCAGATGATTTGGGGTAAATACTGAAAAAGCTGTTTCCCGTATATCACCCGAAGCGAAGGAAGGATCTCAGTTTAGGGGGCTGTCAAAACAATACTTGTGCAAGCCCCTGCATGCCAAATGATGAATATGAAAGGAATAAACATTTTATGAACAACCGTGCATACGGCACCCTCGGGGAAGAGGCTGCAGCAGCATACCTGATAAAACAAGGATACAGGATCCTGCGCAGGAATTTCCGCGCAGGGAGACTGGGTGAGATAGACATTATAGGGATGGACAATGACACGCTCTGCTTTGTCGAGGTTAAAACAAGAAGCAGCGATGTGTACGGGACCCCCGCGCAGGCATTGTCCTACAGGAAACAGGCCGCCATCATCAGGCTGGCACGGATCTACATGCAGAACAGCCGATGCATGGATAAGCCTGTACGCTTCGATGTTATAGAACTGAAGATGGACAGGGCAGGAAATGTCCGTGATATCCATCTTATTAAAAACGCGTTCCAGGAGTAGGCGACCATGCATTTTTTTGATGCCCATTGCGATATATTGTCCGTCATAAATTCCCCTTCGCAGCTTGTGTCAAATAACAGGCACTGGGATATCGGGCGCGCTTTGTCGAACGGCCCGTTTTTGCAGGTGTTTTCCCTTTTTGCTCCCGACAGTGATCCGCGGTCAAGGAAAAAGAAAATGGAAGATCAGCTTGAAATGGCCCGACTTGCTGAAAGCCTTTTTCCTGAAAGGCTGAAAATGGTCCGAACTGACGGAGACATTGACAACTGGATAAATGACAGGGACACCAGGCAGGTCAGGTACATAATAGAGGCCGAGGGAGCCGAGATCCTCGGCGATTCGCTCGACGAACTGGACAGGTTATATGACAAGGGCTTAAGGATACTTACACTGTCATGGAACTTCGATAACTCTGTCTGCGACAGCGCAGCAGGAGTCAATACCCATAACGGGCTGTCCGCTTTTGGCCGGAAGGTAATAGAGAGGGCTGAAAAGCTCGGTATAATAATAGATTTGTCCCACTCCTCCGACAAAACATTTTCCGACGTGGAAGAAATTGCAAAAAAGCCTTTCATTGCTTCTCACAGCAACAGCAGGACCGTCTGCGGCCACAGGCGCAACCTTGCCGACGACCAGGTCATATCCGTCGCGAAAAGGGGAGGGGTCATCGGGATCAACCTGTACCCGAGATTCCTGGCGGATACGGGAAATGCAGGGATTACGGAAATAATAAAACATGTGGAATATATATCTTCACTGGTTGGGACGGGACATATCGGCTTCGGGTTCGACTTTGACGGGATCGATTATACCCCCGACGGGATCAGGGGGGTGGAGGATACGGTTAAAGTGGCGGAAGCCCTTCTCAGACTGAATTACAGCGAGGAAGCCGTAAAAGGAATAGCGGGGCTCAACTTTGCCGGATTCATGAGGAGAATCCTGTCAGGTTGTGAATACAGCGAAAATAATATATAATATCATTCGGGTATGGGAGATATGATGGATAAAAAAAGAGATATACTGGACATGGAACCGGACGAGCTCGCCGAAGCGCTGAAAGCACTGGGCTACCCGTCTTTCAGGGCAAAACAGGTATACAAGTGGCTGTATTCCGGTTGCCTTGATTTCAGCTCCATGACAAATCTCCCCAAGGATATGAGAGTGAAGCTCAGTGAAGAATTTACTGCCGGCGGCCTCAGAATAGCCAATAAGCTTGTATCGAAAGTTGACGGTACCAGGAAGTATTTGCTCGAGCTTCATGACGGGAATATCATTGAAAGCGTGCTTATGAAATACCATTACGGCTACTCGGCATGCCTTTCCACGCAGGTTGGCTGCCGTATGGGCTGCGCCTTCTGCGCGTCGGCAAGCCTGGGGTTCGTAAGGAACCTTACTGTGGGGGAACTGGTGGCTCAGGTCCTCAGTATCATGAATGACATCGGAGATAGGATTGGCCACCTGGTATTGATGGGCATCGGGGAGCCTTTTGATAATTATGATAATGTAATGAGGTTTTTACGGAGGGTAAACAGGGAAGACACACTTAATATCAGCTACAGGAAAATGACAGTGTCTACCTGCGGGATAGTGCCGAAAATACTGGAGTTTGCGAGGGAAGGAATACCGGTGAACCTGTCGGTGTCCCTCCATGCTCCCGATGATGAAATAAGGAGAAGGACCATGCCCGTTGCACGGAGATGGTCCATGGATGAGCTCCTGAAAGCATGCAACGAGTATACGAGGATTACCTCAAGACGGATAACCTATGAATATTCGCTTATAGAGGATGTCAACGACTCGCCGGAGCATGCCAGGACACTTGCAGAAAAGCTTAAGGGAACCCTTTGTCATGTAAACCTGATCCCGGTCAATACCGTGGAAGGGATAGACTTCAGCAAGAGCTCAAGGGAAAGAACGGAAGCCTTTAAGAAAGTACTTGAAAAATACGGGATAGCTGTTACAGTAAGAAGAGAACTCGGAAGCGATATAATGGCCGCCTGCGGACAGCTCAGGAGAAACACTCTCATGATGGAACCGAAGAAGGTGTAAATTTTGAAGTATTCGGCATTAAGCGACATAGGCCTTAAAAGGGAAAAAAACGAAGACAGTTGGAATATCGTTTTGGACGGTAGCGGTAATCCGATAGGGTTTATTATCGCAGACGGCATGGGCGGGTATCTTGCCGGGGAGGAAGCAAGCAGGATAGCCGTTGAAGAGATGTCAGAGATGGTCATGGAATGCGTCTCGGGAAGCTATTCATCCGACGAGATTAACGAAATTGTTGCAAAGCGTATAAATATCATTAACAACAGGATAATGGATTACTCCCTGAACAACCTCGGAGGACTGAGAAGCGGCACTACGCTTTCAGTAGGAATGGTCATAGGTGATATCATGCATATAATCCATGTGGGCGACAGCCGGGTTTACCGTATCAGGAACGGTGCCATCAGCCGCCTGACCGAGGATCATTCACTTGTGGCCGAGCTTGTCAGGGAAGGCATTATAAGCGCTGACGAAGCCAATCATCATCCCGACAGGAACCGCATTACGCGGGCGTTGGGATTTGAGGAAAATTTCTTTCCGGATATAATCAAAGAAGTCATACAGCCTGGGGACATCTACATTTTCTGCACTGACGGGCTTTATGAAGACCTGGATGATGAGGACATACTGAGGACGGTTCTTGAAGAACCGCGCGAAAAAATTTCACAGCGCCTTATAGAAAAAGCCAAAGAATCCGGAGGAAGCGACAATATAACAGTTATTGTCGCCTGGATGTAGCCAAAGGGGTGTAGAGAATTGATTGGAACTGTTTTAGGAAATAGATATGAGATACTGAGCGAAATCGGAAGCGGCGGAATGGCCAGGGTTTACAAGGCCAAGGATCGTTTTCTCCAGAGGATTGTCGCCATTAAAGTTTTAAAAGACGAATTTCGTGAAGATACCGAATTTTTAAAGAGGTTCGATACCGAAGCCCAGGCAGCGGCAAGCCTGACCCATCCTAATATTGTCCAGATATATGATGTAGGTTGTGATAATAACTGTTACTATATAGTGATGGAATACGTCGACGGCATTACCCTGAAGGAATATATAGCCAACAAAGGCTCGCTTAACTGGAAGGAAGCTGTCGATATATCCGTCCAGATCTGCAATGCCCTGTCAAAAGCTCACAGCAGGAATATCATCCACCGTGACATAAAGCCCAGTAATATACTGATGACCTCTGACGGCGTGGTGAAAGTAGTTGATTTCGGCATAGCCTACTCGATTTCCAGCGAGACCATAACGATGAGAATTGATACCATCGGATCAGTGCATTACTCCTCCCCCGAACAGGTAAGAGGAGGTTATACGGATGCCCAGTCCGACATATACTCAGTGGGGGTAACCATGTTCGAAATGGTTACCGGCGAGCTCCCATTCGATGGCGAGACGCCGGTTGCAGTTGCCCTGAAGCACCTGCAGGACATGCCCCCTGTTCCTTCGTCCATTAAGAAAGACATTCCAAAAGCGCTTGATGAAATAATCCTGACAGCTATGGCAAAAAGCAGGCAGGACAGGTATCCCAATGTTACAGAGCTTATAAATGATCTTGAAAACCTGAGGTACAGGCACAACACCACCGAGATCGTGGTGCCGAATATTAAACGTGACGGCAGGTATGATACCAGGAAACTTGAAAAACCGGTGGAACTGGAACTGGAAGAAGATTTGGATATGGGAAGTAAGGAAAAATCATCAAAAACGGTAAAAAGCAAAAAAAGCGGTGAAAGCAGAAGCCGGGCTATTATAATGCCGGTAATCTACATCCTTTTGATCGCAACTATTCTGGGGAGTATTTACTACTTCGTGAAAATGATCATAGACGAGTTTACCAAAGAATATAACAACGCTCCCCAGGAAATCACATTGGGTAGTTATGTAAACCGCCATATAGATGATGTGAAGAGGGAACTTGAGCAAAACGGCATGGACATCCAGCGGGACGTTGAAATAGTATATGAACCAAACGATGTGTTTGAAGAGAACTATATAATTTCACAGGCTCCTGCGGTCGGCAGCACTATGAAGCTTGGAGGATACACGAAACTGAAACTTGTAGTGAGCCAGGGTGCAGAGATGGTCACCATCCCGAGCGTGGCGATGCAGGACCATACAACCATGTATTTCCGACTAAAGGATGAACTTGGGCTTGATGTGACAGAAGTAGCCGAACATAACGAGGAAATAGGCATGGGGCTGTGCATAAGGACCGAACCTGAGGCATATTCGTCGGTGAAAAAGGGGTCAAAGATAACACTGTACTGGAGCCTGGGACCTGAAAAAGAACAGGTGGTCGTCCCCAACCTGATAGGGGATGATTATGAAACTGCCGTAAAGAAGCTGATGGAAGCCAAGCTCAAGGTGGGAGAAACCTTCCCGGCTGACCGCGAAGGACACCAGGGAGTAATCGAGGACCAGTCGCCCAAACCGGGAGAAACTGTGGAGGAAGATACCGCGGTTGTGCTGTTCTTTAAGGAAGAAGTGGAAGAACCGGGAGATAATACTCCCGTTGAGGAAGGAATAAACAAAACGATAACCGTTAACCTCCCGCAGGGAGTTAACTTTGATGAAACCGTAAGGTTAAGGATCTACGTCGTTAACAATCTGACAGGAGAAGAGAACATGGTCAGGTACTTATCGCATGTTCCTCTGACCGATTTCCCGATGTCTGTCATTGTAACGATACCGACCGAGGGACAGTATACGGTGAGAGCCTTCGTCAATGAGCACCTTGTTTATGAAAACACGTTTTAACCGGTAAATTGGAGTGTGATAATCAGCTTGCCTGAAGGAATAATCTTAAAAGGTGTCGGCGGTTTTTACAGCGTGCTGATGGGTGACGGCAGCCTGTCGGAGGATAAGTCTTCCGAAGGCAGCGCTCCTGCTTTATATACATGCAAGGCCAGGGGTATTCACAGGAAGGAAGAGCTTACGCCTCTTCCCGGTGACCGGGTCATATTCAGGATACTGGATGAGAAAAGCAAAACAGGATGCATTGACCGGATACTGGACAGGATCAATTTTTTCACAAGACCTGCGGTAGCCAATATCGACCAGCTGGCTATAGTGCTGGCGGTGACCAATCCTCAGCCTGACCTGATGCTCGTGGACAAGCTCCTGATAACCTGCCAGGTAAAGGGTATAAGGCCTTTGATAATAATAAACAAGATCGACCTGGATACGGAGAACCAGGTTGAAGCTCTTAAAAAGGTGTATGATAAGACCGGGTTTACAGTGCTGCCCCTGACCAAGTTCAGTCCCGAAGCCTATGACCTGCTCCACGGGGAACTGGCCGGTTATACTACTGCTTTCGCCGGGCAATCGGGGGTAGGGAAATCCACTATACTGAATATAGTTATGAATAATTGGCTGATGGAAACAGGAGATATCAGCGAAAAGATACAGCGCGGAAAGCATACCACGCGTCATGTCCAGCTTTTCCGTCTCGATAAGGGCGGCTTTATCCTTGATACGCCCGGATTCAGCGCTTATACCGTAACAGAAGTAAGCCATTTTGACCTCCAGGACTATTACCCCGAATTTGCCAAAGCCTCCGGCTCGTGCAGGTTCAAGGGATGCAGTCACACAAGCGAGCCTGACTGCGCTGTTAAAAACCTGTTTGAAAAGGGTAAAATAGATAAAGGGCGCTATATAAGGTATACCGAATTATACAGGGAACTTAAGGAAGCGTATGACAACAGGTACAGGAGATAGAACATGATGAAGATTGCACCGTCGATACTTTCTGCGGATTTTTCCGCTCTCGGGGAGGAAATAAGGAAAATAGAGAGATCAGGAGCCGATATGGTCCATGTTGATGTAATGGACGGACATTTTGTTCCCAATATAACTATCGGCCCCCTGGTAGTGAGATCCATCAGGCCGCTGACAAAGCTTCCCCTGGACGTCCACCTGATGATAACGAATCCTGATGAGTACCTCGAGGATTTTATAAAGGCCGGCGCTGATATATTGACCATTCATGCCGAAACTGCGCAGCACCTGGACAGAACGGTATCCCATATCAGGCAGTTGGGCGCGAAGGTCGGCGTATCCCTGAATCCATCAACTCCAGAAAGCGTTCTTGAATATGTTCTCGACAAGTTGGATATGGTGCTGATAATGACAGTCAACCCGGGCTTCGGTGGACAGGCCTTTATCAAAGACATGCTCAGGAAAATATCGAGGACGAAAGAAATGATCATGAAAAGAGGCCTTTCTGTCGAGATCGAGGTTGACGGCGGGATAAACGAAGACACCATTGCGCTCGTGTCAAAGGCAGGAGCGGGTATAGCCGTAACGGGTTCTGCATTCTTTGCGCATAAAGATCCTGAAGCATTTGTAAAGCTTCTTAAATCATCTTCATTATAATGAATGCACTGCAGAAGTGCCGTTTGCGGAAGGCGGTGTTCCCTACGCTACGTATGAATTCAACCTGCATGTCATCCCGAACGGAGCGAAGCGTAGTGAAGGATCTCATATAAAGAATCCATAGGTATGGTAATGTAATAATGAAAGTATTGATTGTCGGAAATGGAAACCTGTCCGATACCGGACTGCTTATAAAAAAATACGAATGGGCCGATCTTGTTATCGCCGCGGACGGAGGAGCACGGTACTTGAATGAGTCAGGACTTGCTCCCCATGTCATGCTGGGCGATTTCGACTCGTTGCCCGAGCCGGTTCTTCGAAAGTTCGGGCAGGATGGTAAGATCGAAATCGTAGCATTTGAACCTGAGAAGGATTATACCGACATGGAACTGGCGATCGACCTGGCCCTCGAACGGGGAGCCTCGGAGATAGCTATCCTGGGAGCCAGCGGAACAAGACTGGATCACACAGTTTCGAATATCCACCTCCTTTACAAGATCCTGAAAAACGGCGCAAAAGGTCATATGGAAGATGAAAAAAACCGGATTTTCCTGATCGACAGATTTATTACACTAAACCGGGAGGACAGCCGGAAAGTTTCCCTGCTGCCGCTTCCCCCTCATGTAAAAGGCGTGACCACCACAGGCCTTTCCTATCCTCTGAGCGACGAGACCCTGTTTTTCGGGACGGGGCGGGGGATAAGCAATGAATTCTGTGCCGATAATGCGACTGTCACGATAAAAGAAGGGCTCCTTTTAATTTTTGTTTCAAAAGATTAGGAAATATTGTTTCTATTTTTAAAAAAGTGGTTTAAGATATAAACAAGACCATTTTCCACCCGCTGGAAGATCGTACCGGGAAATATAAATGAACCATGTAAGGAGAGAACAAGTATAATGCGTAACAAGAACTACCCGTTATATGAGACGACTGTTTTCGAAGACTTTAGGATAATGACAGAAAATGTTGCCAAAAAATATCCTGACAGGGTTGCTTTTTCCTATAAAAAAGACCCTCGTGATACCGAAACAGTAAAAGTGACCTACAGCGAGGCAAGGGATTTTATCAGGGATATAGGGACCGAACTGATATCGATGGGATTCCGTGACAAACACGTGGCGCTGACAGGCGAAACATCATATGAATGGATCAGCTCGTACTTCAGCCTGATGTCCGTCGGCGCCGTCGTGGTGCCTATAGATAAAGATCTTCCTGCCGATGACATTATTGGCATCATGAATTTTGCGGAATGCGAAGCAGTCCTGTACAGCCCCCTGGTTGAAGACAAGATCGATCAGATCCGGGAGAAGGTTCCTACGCTGAAGAGTTTCGTCTGCCTTGGCAGGACGGATAAGGATTACTCAGTCAGCATCCATGATGTTGCAAAACAAGGCGGGGAAAAATACAGAAACGGAGACAATTCCTATTATGACTACAAGATAGATACCGAAAGAATGGCAACCATAGTATTTACATCGGGCACGACAGGGAAAGGCAAAGGCGTTATGCTGTCACAGAAAAATATAGTGTCTGACATGACACAGGGCATGTATCTATTTGCCATTACCCCAAAGACCATGAGCGTGCTTCCGCCCCATCATACATATGGCTCGACGGTAAATTTTGTGGGACACTTTGCCCAGGGGTCGGAAATATACATCTCCAGCGGCCTTAAATACTTTATGAATGAAGTAAAGGAACAAAAGCCGCAGCATCTGGTTTTGGTGCCCCTCTTTGTGGAAACCATGCACAAAAGGATATGGCAGAATGCTGAAAAGACCGGTAAGGCCGGCCTGCTGCGCAAGATGATTAAATTGAGCAACCTGCTGAGAAAATGCGGCATAGATCTGCGCAGGAAACTGTTTAAGAGCATCCACGACAACTTTGGCGGGAAGCTTGAAATGATCATATGCGGCGGAGCAAGCCTTAACCAGGACATCATAGATTTCTTCGAAGCCATCGGCATAACAATATTGAACGGTTATGGAATAACGGAATGCGCTCCCCTGGTATCATGCAACAGGAACAAGTATCAGAAGAAGGGCAGCGTCGGTATCCCCATATTGGGTGAACAGATAAAAATAAGGGATCCTGACGAAAACGGCGAGGGTGAGATCTGTGTAAAGGGCCCCAACGTCATGCTTGGATACTATAAAGACCCTGAGGCTACTGCCCAGGCGTTTGACGAGGAAGGTTATTTCAGGACAGGCGATTACGGCAGGCTGGATGAGGATGGCTGGCTTTACATTACAGGAAGACTTAAAAACATCATTATCCTCAGCAACGGCAAGAACGTGTATCCTGAAGAAATTGAAACAGAGATATCAAGGATATATGGCGTCAACGAGGTCGTGGTTTATGCCGGTGAGAGCAAGAAGAACAAGGAAGTCATCGTGGCCGAGATATTCCCTGATTTCGAAGCCTTAAGCATGCGAGGTATCGAAAATGTCGAGGAATATTTCAACAGCGAGATAAAGAAACTCAACAACAGGATGGCCCCGTATAAGGCAGTCAAACTGGTCAGGATCCGCAATGAAGAGTTCAAGAAAAATGCATCAAAGAAAATACTCCGGTTCGCCATTGATAAAAGCATAGATTGAATAATATGGAAAGAAAATCATATATCGATTTCATCCGGAAAACAAAAAGGTGACTTATTAAGTCACCTTTTACTTCGTTTATTTCAGCTATAACCGCCTTACTGGTCTTCAGCGGCGGAGCTGTTGCGTTTTGACTTGATCCTGGATTTCTTCGGAGCGGGATACTCATTTTCCTCTTTGCTTAAGTCGATCATTTTGCAGTTGCCCTGGAATATGGCTCCCTCGTCCGTAACTATGCTGTTTACTTCAATATCGCCAATAAGCCTGGCCTGCGACATGAGGTGCAGAAGACCTTTTGACAGGACGTTCCCATGTATCGTGCCGCTTATGTAAACGTTGCTGCCATAGATATTGCCATTTACAGTCGCGGTCGGCTCCACATAAATATCTCCGCCGGCTTTGATATCTCCTTCCACTCTTCCAAGGACTTTGACCGAGCCTTCAGACTCAATGTTCCCCACAAAACTTGTGAATTCCCCCAAAACGGTATCCATGGCAAGCGGTGCTTTCTTTTTGCTGAACATAATACTTTTCCGCCTTTCGTTAATTATCGTCTTTCAACAAAGTTCAAGGGATTGGTGGGAACACCGTTAATGTGTATTTCAAAATGCAGGTGGGTACCTGTCGAAGTGCCGGTGTTACCCATTCTGGCAATCTTTTGCCCTTTCTTTACCCAATCTCCGACTTTGACACTGTAGGATTTAAGGTGAGCATACAGCGTCCTGAAACCATTCCCATGATCAATTATAACATAATTTCCGTAGCTCGAGTTTTTACCGGCAAAAACGACCTTTCCGGAGCCAGCGGCATAAATGGTGGGATAATTCGGATTGCCTATATCAATACCGTCATGATTGCGGTATTTCTTATAAATAGGATGAAGGCGCCTGCCAAATCCGGAATGTACAGTGTTCCCGTTGTCTACGGGCCAATACGTGGGAAGGGAATCCAAATAGCTGGTAAGCTCCTTTTCCTTTTTCTCTATTTTTTCATTTGCTTCTTCTTCGGACAACTTCGCGCTTTGCAGCAAATCAATCAGGGAACGCAATTCCTGTACACTTTCCTTAAAGGTCATTTCCTTGGAACTGCCGCGGCTTACGCTCTTGATCGTCTTCATATTGTTGTCGACGTAAGCTATGACCATATCCTCGTACTCGTTCTTAAACTGCTCGATAAGATTTTCGGAAATAGTTTTTGTAGAGACTGCAGTGGAAATGAGCTCCGAGTTTTCCATCAGTTCCTTGGTCTGACCTGCTATATAGTTTTCCAGTTCGGCCTTCTGGGCAAGAATCTGTGCGATTTCCTGCTCATAATGCGCTTTAAGTTCCTGGTTCTGCCTTGCTATGGAAAGTGTATACCCTGTAAGCATCAAAAGCGACACAAGCATTATTGCGGTTACTGATAAAAGGGTTGTCCGATAACTGCTTAACCTTATAGTACGGACTTTCCCCCTGCGGTGGGGGACAAGCATAAAAGACATATAATTTCGTCTTCCGGAAGTTATCCTTCCCCTAAGCTTCCCCATTTCTTCACTCCCCAACTACCCATTGATAATAAAGACCTAAGGCATATAGCTACTGGGCAGATTGTCAGTTGCTGATAAAAATGTTACAGTATTATTAAATTTTTAGGACAATTTTAACAAACAATCTTATTATATTATATTATATCTCGAAAGAGAAGATATATTATGAATTTTGTTTTGATTTGGGTTCATTGTTGGTATATGATATGATATGGAGAATGGCGTGAACATCAGTATTTTTGAGGATAAAATATGACAAAGACAACTATAAAAAGTAAGATTTACATTGGTTTTATAGTTCTGGTCGTTCTTTCGGTCCTGATATTCGGTGTTTTATCCTGGTTCGCACGGGATTATATAATCAATGGCGCAAAAAGAATACAGCATAACACATCACTGACCCGTCAGATGGACGATCTTAAGTCTTTATCGCAGGAAAAGACAATTTTAATATACCAGGGCATTCTTGATAAGAAAGATGTTCATGATTTGCTTCTCCAGGCAGACGAAAAAATCAATGCCGCATGCGGCAATATCCTCTCGGCCGTCGCCGCCGGCGGGACAAGCCCGGGTACAGTTGACCCGGAAGTGCAGTCTTTCATTTCATCGATCCAGGAAAAAGAGAAAGCCATAACAGATCTGTATAGTTCACTGATAGCCCCCACTGTTACAGGGGCCGGTGAAGAAGTGCTTAAAACGTCGGTGCTTGAAGCATTGTCACTTTGGGAAGCAATCATAAACGATATTTCCGCAAAGAATGATGTGAATACGGCTTCATTAGAAGAAGCTCTTGACAGCCTTGATGCTGTTGTTAAAGAGCATGGCGGTTCGGTGGAGGACATCGGGGACCATGTAAGGGCTGTACTTGACCAGGCCTCGGTACTGAACACTGACATGGCAGACCTTGTATCTGTTACCGACAGTTACATGCAGGAAAATAAAAATGCTATTGATACATTGTTCTTGCTTCTGCATAACGCGGCTCTGGCCGAAGAACTGCCCGCGGTAATACCGGGAAATATTCCTTCATATGATTTTTCGCAGCAGGAGGAAAGCATAAAAAAATCCTTCAGGTCTCTTATTGACGAGATAGATAATTTAAAAGAGCGGCAGGAAAGCATCATTGCCAATATCGAAGATCTTGGAAAGAAAATAGAAGGCTCGGGAACATATGATGCCTCGGAACTGCTTGCGCAAAAAACTGTCCTGCACAAGGCGGGCCATCTTGCCCAGGAAATAAGGGCCAAAACTGCAATAAGCGCAATAACCCGTGACCAGGCGCTCCTAAGAAGCCTTATTAACGACAGGGTTCCGGAACTCAAAGCGATACTTGAAAGCCAGGGCGGATCAGGGATGATCGCTATAGAAAACCGTGATAAGGCTATAGGCTCCCTTGACCGGATGATGGGAGATCTGAATGCCCTTGCTTCGGACAATAAGTCCGAAGGGCTGGTAAAAATAAACGAGACAAGGACCGGGCTGCTTCCGGTGTACGAATCCCTGGGACAAAAGCTTCAGACCGGTTTCGATGAGGAACTGATAAAATCGAGGAAGATAGAAGAGTATATCATACCGGCTGTTATAATAATGGCCGTTGTCTCAATACTCTTTGGCATATTCATTGCATTCATAGTAAGCAAGGCCATCATAAAACCGATCAGGGAAATGACCGGTCAGCTTAAAAAAGCCGAAAAAGGAGATTTCAAATCAAGAATCAGTTCGCCGCCCGCCACAGAGTTTACTCAAATGGCTGAAAGCGTTAATGCGGTACTTGAAACCCGGGAGCAAATTCTAAATGATACACTTGCTGTTAGCGAATACATAGGAAAACTGCGCTCCGAGCTCCTTGGACGCTTCATGCAGAACAAGGATCTGCTAAAGAATCTGGCCGCAGGAATCGAGGAAATGATGGGACGTTTTATACCGGGACCTGTTGAAGTCAGGAATGAAATAATAGAAGAATCGGTGGAACTTGACGCTGCCGTGACACAGGAAACGATCGATGTCACCGAAAAAAGCAGGCAGGCCGCCCAGGAAGCCCGGGAAGCCATATTGAAAGCGTCCGAGACCGTTAAGGATATAGCGCGGCAGATAGAGCAGCTTGAAGCTTCTTCAGGAAAGATAGAAGAAATAACGAATACCATAACCCAGATTGCCAAGAGAACCAACCTGCTGGCAATCAATGCGGCAATAGAAGCAGCTAAAGCGGGGGAACAGGGAAGAGGATTCGCAATACTGGCCGACGAGATCAGGAAGCTGGCCGATGCGAGCGGCAATGCCGCGAAAGGCATCAAGCAGCAGCTTAGTGAAATCCAGGAGAAGATACAATGGACCGTCCAGAACATGGATGAAGGCGTCAGCGGTGTCGAGCAGGGTGTAAAGAGCATAGCCGACGTACATAAATCCATAGAGGATATAACAGACAGGGTTCGCCAGGTAATAGGCACTCTCGAGGATTACGCGCAGAAGAGCAACAAGCAGCTTATGGCTAACCAGAAGCTGATGGATACCATAGGAAGCATAAACAGGAATGCCGACAAGCTGCATGAGGCAGGTCAAAGCATCGACCTTAAGCTTAAGGATTCTGAAAAGACAATATCCGAGATGGAGAAAATCGAAACCCTGCTGGATTCTACCTATTCAAGACTCAATAATATCCTTGCGAAGTATAAAAAGTGAGAAGCTGCTGAATATCATTGATTGCAGGGCGTGCTGTTAACACGCCCGTTTATTGTATGGGCAGGAATCCTTGCCAAACATCCTCCTGAGCGGATGCGAAGAATCCCTATACAGGCAAGTGTCCTGTTGTCCGAAATAAAGATTAAGATATATACAAGGAGGTACATAACGGATGTTGCCTGACAATAACATAAGCATCAGGGAAATGCAGCCTGACGATTACGACCGAATATATCAACTCTGGATTAACACCACCGGTATGGGGATAAGTGATGCCGATTCGTACCAAAATATCGCGAAGTTTCTTAACAGGAATCCGGGCTTAAGTTTTGTTGCCTGTAATAATGATAAAGTGATAGGCACGATCCTCTGCGGACATGACGGACGAAGAGGATACATCTACCATGTGGCAGTAGCGGAGAATCACAGGGGAAGAGGCATTGGTCAAATGCTTGTCAGCAATAGCCTTAAGAGGCTTAAGAATGAAGGGATTCAAAAATGCCACATTTTTGTTTTTCCTGAAAATGAAATCGGAAATGCCTTCTGGAAAGCCATCGGATGGACCAGGAGAGATGATATATATTTATATTCAAAAGATGTTTATTAAAGCATTCATCAGGAGGGAAAAGGGATGAGCGTTATGGATCTGGTAGGGAAATGTGGTCTGTATTGCGGAGCATGTGTTATTTACAGGGCGGAAAGAGATAACCAGGAGTGGAGGGCCAGGATTGCGGAAAGCTGCAATTGCAGAACAGAGCAAGTTACATGTAATGGATGCGGTGCCCTGACTCCGGAATGATGGGGGAACGGATGCAAGATCGTCCTATGTACAAATGCCAGGGGAGTCAATTACTGTTATGAATGCCAGGAGTACATAGACGGAACCTGCGAGAAATTCAATAATTTAGCCAATGATTATCTTGAAACAGGAGTTAATCTGAGGGAAAACCTTACGAAAATAATTTAATCGCATAAGCGACAGAAACCCTGAAAATATATGAGAGTAACGGAGGGAATGAATTATGACTGATATTAATAGGTGTTTGCTTACATCATTTCCAAACAGCTTTTACGGGGTTAATATAAATAACCTGGGAGTGTGAAACATCGTAAATAATAGGTAGTTACCCAAGGGAGTATGAAGAATGGTAATAGTTTATGAATCAAAAACGGGGTTTACTAAAAGGTATGCTGAAATGCTTGCTATGAAAACATCACTGAAGGTATTTCATGTAAAGGAAATCTCAATGATTAATAAGGATGAAGAAATTATTTTTCTTGGATGGATGAAGGTTGGGATAATACAAGGTTTGGATAAAGTACGTAGATATAATGTCATAGCTGTTTGTGGATCTGGCACAGGGCGAACTGCTGAACCTGATGTTGAAACGATTGTTGTTAGGAATAAAATTGAAGGTATACCGTTTTTTTATTTGCGCGGCGGTTGTTTACCGTTAAAAAAAATAAAGGGCATAGACCGAATTATGCTGTCAATATTTGTAAAGATACTGAAAAGACGCAAAGATAAAGATGAAAGAACAGAAGAATCAATTGATATTATTGAGAACGGTTTCGACGGTGTTAAGCTAAATCTAGTCCCTTTCCATACAGTCCGGGAGTTTGTTAATACATTACATACATCATCAAGTGCCTATCTGATCCGTCACAGCATTATCAATCTGGCGGGTAATGTTGTGATGTTTATTCCATACGGGTTTTTTCTTCCATGGATTTTTGAAAGATGCAAGAAGTACAATCGTACAGTCATATATTCGGGAATTACTATTGTTCTTATAGAAATTATCCAGCTTTTTACACTACGAGGAAGTTTCGATGTTGATGATTTAATACTAAATATGGTTGGTGTGTCACTTGGATATGCACTTTTTATGCTGAAAAGTAAAGCCAGGAAACGGGAAGAAGCAGATGAAAAATAATAACAATTTAAATAAAGAAGCAAAAAAATGAGCGATGATTTGTAATCAAAGCTGCAGCAGTTGTTCGAAGGGCTGTGCAGAATATAAACTGTCCCATTATCCGAGTTGATGGATCAAAACCTGTTGAAGAAAACATCAGTTATATCATAGAGCAAGTAAAGTGATGCGATAGATTTTCCGATCAACTGGACATAAGGGTCGTTATATATTGATATGTTCCCGTGTAGAAAGTCCGGGAAGGAGAAATTGAATGAACTATATAAACCCACCAACGAAATCACCCCAATATGTTACTCATAAAACATTTTACAGCCAGGTGCTGAATCACGAAATAGGCTATAACATTTATCTTCCGCCTGAGTACGAAGACAGTGGTGAAAGATATCCGGTCGTATACCACATACATGGATGGATGGGTAATGAGTCTACTGAGATTTGGCCACTGGAAAAGGTATATAAAGGCAGACGGGCTATTACTATTTTTGTAAACGCAGTCTCATCGGAAGAAAGTTATTTCGAATCCTTATTGCAGATTGAATCCATCATTATCAATGAACTGATTCCCCATATCGATGGACGGTACAGAACAGACATAACCCGCGAAAACAGGATGCTGTCAGGGTTTTCGATGGGCGGAAATATGGCGTTTTATTATGCCGTTAAGCATACCGGACTGTTTGGCTCGGTAACCGCTTACGCTGGAACTTATCACCATCTTTATAATAAAGGATACCGTACTGTTGGGGTAGCACCGGAAAAAGCCATCGAGTTATTCGAAGAGATGATGAGAGAGGAATGGTACCTGGAGGAAAACAATATTTTATGCCTGGTACGGCAAAACGCAGACAAAATTCGGTCCAAGCTGAAAATTAATATCCATATCGGTACAGCGGATATATTATTCTGTGATAATGAAATTATGCATTTATATTTAGATTCGTTGAATATCCCGCATGAATACAGGATATTCGAGGGCATCGACCACGATTTGGAAAAATATCATAGCCTTATATCATTCCATAGATATCAAATGATATCTTTCCCGGCATATAGTCAAACAGATTATCTGCCAGTTATTCAAATTGCCGAAACGGTTCCTGTGGTTCAGCAATTGCATACATAACCGATGACATTTCCGGCTGATGAAGGTATAGTGATGAACTGCAAGGAAACAGGCGAATTTTTTAATGGCGGTGCATGGGTGTTTAAAGTAAGCATTCCTTCGCGAACCGAATAAATGCATAAAGGCTGTATAACAGCATTAATAAAAAGATTATAAAAAGAAACATTTTCAGGATCAGGAATCCCCCTGCTTCCATAAACTTTCAGTTCGTCATTATTTGTATAAATATTGCTTTCATGGGCAAAAGCATTGTATAAATGGTTATCTGCCTTAAGGACCCTCCCGTCAGTTCCTTTGATCGTTATGAATTCCAGGATAATCGGTACCCCTTTTTTGGGTATGTCTGAGGTCAATAAAGACAGATGTCCTTTTTCTACTGAATAGTTGACAAAAGGCTGCAATACGCCGTTAATATAAAGATTAACAAAAGATACCCGTCCAGGATCAAGGATGCCCCTGTCCCCATAACACTTTAGTTCATCATCGTTGGTAAACTCTTTCTTTATACCGTCAGAAATCGTATTGTAATGATATACTTCTGCCGGTAAAACAGCATTGTTCCTATCTTTGAAAGTAACGAAACAGATTGTTATCGGAGCATTTTTCAGCGGCGCGTCTGCCGTTTTTAATTTAAGCAGGCCTTTTTCAATATCATAATTGGTTCGTGGCTGAACAACCCCGTTGATATAAAGGATATAGTAAGAAACACTTTCAGGATCAGGGATACCTCGGTTGCCGTATTTGGTCAGCTCATCCTCATCTGTATATTCCTTTTTGATACCGTCAGATATGGCATTATACTGGTATACTTCGGCTTTGAAAATTTCTCCCCTGTACTTGTATTCAATATATATTTCATTTTCAAAAAAGCATTTGTCAAAAACCCTGGTAACTCTAATGCAAACAGTCTTGTTTTTATTTTCGCCAGTATTGTCTTCTGGTTCATCTGTTACCGGGATTAATAAATCAGTTTCAGCCGCCGAGCGCACGACTGTGGCAAGCGTCACTTTGATTTTTATGCCAAGCGAATTGTTTTCGGCGTAAATGTCGTCAATGGAACATTTAAAATAATGCACTCTGAATAGTAAGTCAGACTTTTTTGGCATATGAAGGCAAACTTTTTTACAGGCCTTAAACAATATTGGCTCAGAGATACGTATGCCGTCCATAAACAGAGATACATAGCCTTTAATTAACACAATCAGTTTGTCCTTGCCAGGATAATTTCCATGGCTTGTCAGAACCTGTTTCCGAACAAACTTATTACGGGGATTGATACAGGTGTAACTAATCGCATCAGGTTTATACGGATTTAAAATATTCCCGTTTTTATCGGTCAGGAAACATATTATCGATCCTAAACGAGACATCATTCCTTGCTCCGATTCAACTTTCATGATTATTTTATTCTTGTTTATTTATCCAAGTTACAATAAGAAAAGGGTGAACACTCCGCATTAAGTGTCCACCCCCCATATCAATTATGTGTTTACCGTTGTTACAGAATCAGCTGTAGGTGCGAAGTTGTTAACTACCAATATAATTGGCGATTCTTCCTCGATATCGTCTGCTACGTTCGGTATTACAACATCGTTTGCTGATACTGTGTATAAGGAATCCTGTTGCAGAACGCCGTTTATAAACAGCAGATAATAACCGTTGTCCGGCGTAACCAAAGTAATATCGGTTACAGCATTTCCCTGCTCGTCTACAAAAGAAGTTGCCGGAATTGTCAAGGTTCCCGCGGTAATATCCGACGGATCCAATTCATAGAAATACTTTTTCACTTCAGGCTTGGTCTGAACGCTTGTCTGTGTCTCTGCGGTGATAGCGAGTTTAAACAGTGTTGTAGCCAAATCCAACCCTCCTTGTCCGTTGTCCTAGTACATTATATGTTCCCGACAAAAAGTGGTATCAGACTGCCATTTATATTACTGACCACTCTCTGTATGCTTTTTAGGACGGCAGACCAGTTCTCGCAGTAAAATTACTGCAGAAAGTTCCGTGCGGTTGTTTCCAACTATTTTTCCGCCAATACCAGGCTGCTGCCCAGGTAAACGGTGATCCTGTCCATCAGGGCTGCCATTTGACCTCTGGTGGTGTAGTCTTCTGCACCGAAGGTTCCATCCGGACCCCCTACAAATATATTGAAATATGTCAGCCTGATGATGGCGTTATAGGACCAGCTGTTTTTCTGACGGTCTATGTCACTGTATGGGTTATAAGTAACATTTACATCTTCCATATGATTCAGTACCCTGTCAAGCATAACAGCCATCTCCTGCCTGGACAGGAACCTGTCAGGAGTGAACCTGCCGTTTCCTGTGCCAACAACGATCCCATTCTGGAAAGCGATTTCAATTTCATTCTTTGCCCAATGTCCTTCAATGTCGCTGAAGCTTGAGCCCACAGTTTTGTTTGAAAGACCCATTGCCCTGACCAGGATTGCTGCGGCCTCTGCGCGGGTAAGGTATTTATCAGGTGCAAACAGACGTGCTGAAACACCGACCATCCATTTCTTCTTCGCCATCGCTGCAATCGAATCCTGCGCCCAGTGGCCTCGTATATCGTCAAAGTAATATCCGTTCAGCCACAAGCTGTAATAATTCCATGTATCCGGTGTTTCCTGCCCCAGGCTCCAGCTCCCGGTGCCCCTGATGTCATATTTGTTCATCAGCTCCAGTTTGTACTTTATTGAAGTCTCATTTTCAAACCAGATGGTATAGGTGCCTGCATCAAGCTTAGAACCTGAAACAGTGGGCTTGACATCATTTGCTTTGATGGTGACGACCGCATAGGGAGATTTTTTATTGTTGTCAAAATATACTTTGCCGTTGTAGTTGTTAACCAGTTTTTCAACTTCCTTGTTGCTGAGTCCGTAACCACCCTGAACGGCTCCATTCTTCCAGTATCTGCCATAAAATGGTATACCCAGGACGATCTTCTCCTTTGGCACTAAAGTCAGTGCCTTTTTTAAAGTGGACTCAACAAAGCTATAGCTGGCTACCGGACCTGCCGGCCCGCCGGTATAACTCTCGTCATAAGCCATGATCATCAGATAATCGCTGTATTGGGCAAGCGCTGAATAATCATAGGACCCTTGCCACCCCCTGGTAAGTCCCCATGGGTTTGCGGCTACGGCTACTGCAAGGGTTTTTCCTTCAGGCATCTTGTTTCTTAATAGCCTCACAAAGTCTGTGTAGATAGCCCTTTCCGTTTCAGTCACATTTTCGATATCTACATTCACACCATCCAGGTTGTAGTAATCTACGGCTGCAGCTATCTGAGCAGAAAGCTGTTCCCTGTTTTGCAGGGCTTTGATTCCCTTCGCCCTGTCCCAGTGGTTGCTTAAGAAAGGAACGACCTTGATTCCCTTCTTGTGCATTTCAGCGATAAAACGAGTGTCTATGCCTGATGACAGATCCAGACTGTTGTTACAATAAATGTATTAATGCCTGGTAACATCATCCACCATAACGGGAATATTATCCTGTTTGGACTAAAAATTAATATCCGTTATTATCATTTTATATGATTTTGCTATTGCTTTTTGAATATGGTGTCTTTAAACTATTCATTAGGGTTTCTGCTTAAATGAATTGCTTGTTTGGCGACTTCATTTTATAAAGTTGAAACCTTTTTTATTGCCAAGCTTGATTTTTTTAATTGGGGACCAATTTGAAAAAAACCGTGCTAAAAGCATCCAATACGTTAAAGAGATTAATTAAGGATATATTAAGTAGAAAGGATTTTTGATATGAAGAGAAGAAATGTAATTATATCTGTTGTAGTAGTTGCTGTTATAGCAATCATGTTTATAGCGTTGAAAGTGATAAAAAAGGAAGAAGGTAAAAGAAACATAGAAAGAAATTATGGGATTGCTCACACTGAAACAAATATAACTTCAAATGGAGTAGAAACAACTAAGCCGGAGGATGCTGTCCCGCAGAAGGACCAATTGCTTCAGAATCTTAAGGATAAGGGATACCATATTGAATACTATAATACCGTTTTTGATAGTGAAATATCCTGTTATAGAATTCTTGCTACGAAAGATAACGCATTTATTGATATCTGCTATGATTTAGCAGATGATAATGCGGAAAAGGCTTTTTACGAATATGAAAATAAATATAACAAGTATTACCTTATGGCAATGAACGGAACCTATGTTTATTGCATAAGTGATAAGGAAGTTTTTAAGGATGCAGGATTTAAAAGCCTCGCCAATAATGGAATACAATACATAAATGATTAAAAGAGGAAGTGGAAGTTTGATAGCATCACAATATAAAATAATTTTGCCCAGCGACTATAATATGGATATCATAAGGAAAAGAGTCAGGGACAACGGCTATAAAACAGATGGGTTTTACGGTCTGAAGTTTAAACTATACCTGATAACGGAAAAGGGGATAAATAATAACTTGCAAAATAGTTATTCCCCATTGTATCTCTGGAAAGATTGCGAAGGATTGAATAAGTTTCTGTTTGAGGGGTTTTACGATAATATAATAACATCATTCGGGTGGCAGAATGTTAATATCGGAGTCCCGTTGATTGATACGACGACGCACAGAATTAAAGACGCAAAATTCTTATTTGAAGTAACAGGAGAAATTGCGCCGCAGAAAAGCCTGAACAATTTCAAAAACACCATTAAAGACACGATACCGAAAATTGATGCTGAGTATGTAGTTGTCTATAATCCGGACAAATGGAAATACCATGTGTTTTATTTTATTGATGATATTGAAAAAGTGAAAGCAGAACAAGGTGTTATATACACCATACTTTATTTATCACAATAAGCCGAGGTGTTTTTAAGGAAGTGATTCTATAGCCCAGAAGCATACGAAACACCGAGAATTTTTGAGGAAGTATTACAAAAAGCTATGGAGCAATCAGCCATGTTATAAATTGTAAAGCGGAGATAGAGTGTTGTTGTGTAAAAGGTAATTTTTATGTGGCTAAAAAGAATTTGTAGATTAACTATTGTAATTATAATGTTCTCTTTGATTACAAGCTGCGGACCAGCGCCGAAACATAAAAAGGTTGGCATCTTAATGCCCGATTTTGCTGTCCAGCGTTGGAGAGATGATGGCGAATATATGAAAAGCATGCTGGAAGAAGCCGGCTATGAAATAGACCTGCGATATAATAACAACAATGTTGGCGACGAGATTTATAATATTAAAGACATGATCCTTGGTGGATGCGACTTACTGGTTATTTGCTCTATAGATCAATATTCCCCTGCCCAGGTGCTGGAAGAAGCCAAAAACGCGAACATCCCGGTTATAGCCTATGAACGATTAATTTTACACAGCGATGCTGTCAGTTATTTTATTGAACTCGACAGACGGAAATTTTGCCCTTTACAGCTGGAATATATAGAAAGAGCTCTGGGCCTTCCGGAAGCCGATGGTCCATTTTACATTGAAATGTTCAGCAGCTTCAGAGGTGATGGAAATTCCTTTTTAGCCATGGATACAATAAAGGCAATCCAAGCATATATTGATTCAGGCAAAATCATTGTTAAATCAGGCAGAATAAGTTTGGACCAAACAGCCAGTCAAAATATACTTGAAGCAGATCAGGAGGATGTAAGAAATTTATTTACAGAGTGCAATTACGGCCCTGAGGGCGCCCGTCTCGACGCAGTATGGTGCTACAGCGATTATCAGGCACGTATCGTTACCCAGGAATTGCTCGCACGAGGTTATACTCCGGATAACTTTCCAATCATTACAGGAGCGGATTGTGAAATAGAATCCGTAAAGAATATTATTGCGGGCACTCAATCTATGTCAATTTACTGGAACTTAAGTGCTATGCCTAAAGCAGCAGTTGAGATGGCAATTGATATATTGAAAGGCAATCCTGTGGAAATCCATGATTTGCGTGATAATGGCTGGGAAAATTACGCTGTTCCAACACATTATGTTGATCCCGTTTTGGTCACCCGTGACAACTATAAAGAAGTGCTGGTTGATACCGGATATTACACTGAAGATGAGTTAAACAGATAGCGTCCAAATCGGAAGATTACTATTTGTTTTTTATATAATTTCTATAAGGGTAGTTTTTATTATGTTAAAGCGAATTTGTGCTATATCTATGGTAATTATAATGATATTTTTACTTACAACATCAGCAGTTCCTGTTCCCAAAAAAGTTGGTATTTCACTGCCTGATTTGACTTTCCAGCGCTGGAAAGCTGATGGCGAATATATGAAAAAGATGCTTGAGAAAGCCGGTTATGAAGTTGACCTGCGGTATAATAACAACGATTTTGGCCTCGAGATGTATAATATTGAAAACATGATCCGTGAAGGTTGCGACTTGCTGATCATTTGCTCTTGCGAACCAGCCGGCCTGTCCTCTGTGCTGAAAGGCGCTGAAAACGCAAACATCCCCGTTATCGCCTATGAACGCTTGATTTGGAACAGCGATGCTGTCATATGTTTGATTGAGGTCGACATACGGAAGATCTGCCCATTACAACTGGAATATATGGAAAGAGCTATGGGCCTGCCGGATGCTGACGGTCCATTTTACATGGAAATGTTCAACAGCTATGTTAGTGATGGAAACGCCGCTATTTATGCTATGAATACACTAAAAAAAGTTAAAGCATATATTGATTCAGGTAAAATCATTGTTAAATCCGGAAAAATCGAATTGTATGAAACAGCCAGCTGGGGTATCCCTGAAATGGATCAAGATAATGTAAGAAATTTAATTACAGAGTGTAATTACGGACCTGAGGGCACCCGTCTCGATGCAGTATGGTGCTTAAGCGACTACCAGGCAGGTATCGTAACCCAGGAATTACTTGCACGGGAATTTTACAACAATTTTCATTTCGGAAATAACGCTGTTCCGGTACATTACGTTGATCCCTTATTGGTCACGCGTGATAATTATAAAGAAGTACTGATTGATACAGGATATTACACCGAGGATGAGCTAAACAGATAGTGTATGTTGAATCCCGCCGAATGAAGATAAGTGATATATATTCGATTAAGGAGAGCACCAACCCCTTTGAGCTCAAAAGTTGTTCTTTGCTTGGATTTATTCTGAAATATCTTCTGTTATAATAAATCATGATACAACCACACATACAAAGGAGACTTATGGTAAAGAAGAATCAAATCCTTGATCTCGAAATAACAGGAATGACCCATGACGGCATGGGGGTTGGAAGACACGAAGGCTTTGCAGTATTCGTCCAGAGGGCAATAGAAGGCGAGATTGTTAGAGCGGAAATTATCAAGGTACAAAAGAACTATGCGATTGCCCGGATTGCAGAACTTGTTAAAAGCAGCCCTCAAAGGAGCGAACCATTTTGTCCCGTATATAAGCGCTGTGGAGGGTGCAGCCTTCAGCATATGACCTATGAGAAAACCCTGGAATTTAAGCGCCAGGTCGTAAAGGACAATCTGGAGCGGATTGGCGGGTTAGAAGATATATATGTCAACGAAACTATAGGAATGGATAATCCCAGAAATTACAGAAACAAAGCCCAGTACCCGGTAGGAATGGGCAGGGAAGGAACGGTTGCAGGTTTTTTTGCCCGGCGCAGCCATCAGATCGTTGAAACCCCAGTTTGTGATATCCAGCACCCTCTGAGCGATAAGGTTAAGGATATAGTTCTTGACTATATCAAAACCTTTAATGTGTCCGTATATGACGAGACCACGGAGAAGGGGCTTATACGCCACATTGTAACAAAGATCGGATTCAATACAGGCGAGGTCATGGTTATCATAGTTGCGACAAAGCCGGACCTGCCGAAAAAGGATGAGCTTCTGAACAGGCTGAGAAAAGATATACCAGGATTGAGCAGTGTTGTCCTGAATGTCAATGCCAAACCCGGTAACGTAATATTGGGTACCCGCAATATCACGCTGTTCGGAAAAGACACGATAGAAGACAGGCTTGGCGGACTGACATTCGAAATATCACCATTGTCATTTTACCAGGTCAATCCTGTGCAGACAGAGATCCTTTACAATAGGGCAATCGAGTTTGCGGAAATTGATAAAACTCACACAGTATACGATCTTTACTGTGGGATAGGCACGATAGCCCTGTTTGCTGCAAGCAAAGCCCGCATGGTGATTGGCGTTGAGGAAGTACCGGAGGCTGTGGAAGCTGCAAGAAAAAATGCAGTCAGGAACGGAATTAACAATGCGGAATTCCATTGCGGCAAAGCTGAGGATGTGGTACCGGAATTATACAGTCAGGGTGCAAAAGCCGACGTAGTGATTGTGGACCCGCCCCGCAAGGGATGCGACGAAGTCTTGCTGAGAACACTGGTCGATATGGCGCCAAACCGAATCGTTTACGTATCCTGCAACCCCTCCACCCTTGCCCGCGATCTGAAGTACCTCTCCGGTGAAGATTTCAAAGTGCAGGAAGTCCAGCCCGTAGACATGTTTCCCTGGACGGAACATGTGGAGTGCGTGACATTGATGTCAAGAGTTGAAAAATAAAAAACTGAAAAGCTTGTAAATAAAGGGTTTCCAGACATTTAGTTTTTCTCGAGGCCGATCTGCTGGATGTGGCAATGTCAGGAAACCCTTATTTTTATTGTTTGCGGGAACATATCA